>Ga0123357_10000269_pt1 | contig 49683 bp, 31 predicted proteins | sample TergutEmb28metaG_FD_89873 | JGI IMG/M metagenome (GOLD analysis project Ga0123357, IMG submission 89873) | Embiratermes neotenicus P4 segment gut microbial communities from Petit-Saut dam, French Guiana - Emb289 P4 | ecosystem: Host-associated > Arthropoda: Insects > Digestive system > Gut ...
AAAATAATAACCCCCCAGCCCCCTAAAGGGGGAGTTGGCGCAGTGAAATTGAAAATCGAACTGCAGGCAAAGTCCCCTTCAGGGGATTTAGGGGTAGATATTCAGGTGGTTATAGCGTCGGGGATACACCTCTTCCCTTTCCGAACAGAGAAGTTAAGCCCGATAGCGCCGATGGTACTGCACCTTGTGGGAGAGTAGGTAGCCGCCGTTTTTAAGAACCGGATGTGGTCGTACAAAACGACGGCATCCGGTTTTTTTGTTAACACACATCTGTCTGCCAATGCCCTCGCGATGAGTCTATCATTACGGACTTTAACCGCAATCCAATGATAATTAGCATTTTCCAAGCGAGCGCGTAACGCTCACGGGTTTATAGGCGGCTGTCTCAAAAGCCTGTCATCCCGCGCTTGACGCGGGATCTCCTGAAAATATATTACTCATTATCATAGGTAAGACGGGATGGGAATCTCACATTTCGGAGTTAGTAAAGGAGGATTTCCGCCTTGCAATGATGGGATGAAAGGGGATTGCTGGTCTATGCCCACAATGACAGAAGCCACCAATGGCGTGCACGTTTTTTAATTTATAATTTTTAATTTATAATTTTTAATTGAATGCCCCTCCGTCACCTTCACTATCAGCGTCTGCTCTTTGGGTAAGCCGGTTATCTCGATACTGTTGCTTTCGCCTTTCACTTCTTTCAGAAGCCGGCCCGAAACATCGTACACCGCCACGCTCTTGACCGGCGTATCCGATTTCACGATTGCATTTCCACCTTGAGCATAGACTGTGACCGAAGGGGTTGGCGGAGGATCAACGGCAGTGGACGGATTTTCGGCGGCAGCCTGCGTCACGCCGACGGTTTTTACCATTATTCCAGGCAGGCTAAGCGTGATAAGCGCTGTCCGCGGTGCAGCGTCGGGATTGGCGGCCGCCGTCACATTCAAGATAATGCGGGTATTGTTCGATTCGGATTCCGATACCGAAGGCGTCAGCCACCGGGTGTCGCAGTCAAGCGACCATCCTGCGGTACACTCGATCGTGACCGGTTGCGTCCCGCCCGAAGCATCGAAGTGCAAGGTCGCGGGCGATACCGACAGGAAGGCAGTCACATCGACCGTACAGGGATCGCCGGTTGCGTCGAAATAATTGTCGTCGCCGGAATAGTCCGCCGTATAGGTATAACTACCCGGAGCAATGGGGGCTGCAATCGTGTATGTGGCCGTACCGTTGCGATTCAGCGTCTTGGCGCCGAGCGTAGTATTGCCTTCCTTGAAAATCACCGTGCCGGTAGGGGCAGGTTTAAAACCTGCCTCTACGGTGGCGGTCAGTGTGATGCTGTTGTTGGAATAGCTGCCTCCGGTAGCCGACAGGGTAAGACTGGCCGGCTGCCGGGCAGGAGGAGGAACAACAGGCGGGGAAGCTGTTTTTGTAAACTTGACGAACAAATCAGATGGACTATAGCTGTATCCCGGATCGGGAGGAACAGACTTTCCAGAACCGCCCGGATCGCTCGGCGCAGAACTGTTTGTCCAGTAGGTATACGGGGCGGATATCGCAGGGTTGCCGGATAGAGCGCTTGTATAACCGGATGCTATAACCGTACCATCGCTGAACACAATAGGGGCGCCGATGCCGTAACTAACGTTGGCAGAATGACCCGCTGTAGCGTTCAACGTGCCGCCGGAGATTATCCCACGGTTACACATCATGCCTGAGCTTATAATGACCGATGTGCCACTCGAAGCGTTCACGGTTCCTCCGGACTGAGTAAAACTATTGCAAGCCAGCCCAATGGAGTAATACGCATCGTTGCCGGTAGCGTTCAATGTAGCACCAGAGACAGTCAGGTTGCCCGTAGTAGACATCCAGCCGGTTGAAATACCGGCAACGCCTGCAACGGCGTCGATACTCCCGGTTCCCGTGAGGATCAAGTCGCCGATATAGGAAGCAATAGCGTTTGAGGTAGCAGCATTCGAAGAGGTAAACGAGTTGTCGCCTGTGAGATTTATAGTTATAGCGCTGTTCGAAGTACCGCTACTGTCAAAAGAGCCGGCGGCAAGGTCGAGTATCATGAATGCCATGGACGCAGAGGTTGTCCATTGGAAGCCGTTCAGCGAAAGCACGCGCGTACCGCTGTTCCAGCTCCAAGCGCCGGCCTGGCCGGTATAAGGAACAGAGGTGTTGATCGAAGCCGTTGCATCGAAGTTTCCGTTAGCGTCGATATCAAAGTTTAAATAAAATTTGCCTGTTCCGGCGTCGAATATCAACCCGTAATCGTCCTCGTTCCCGCTGTTCCCATAAAATGGGACGGTCGCACCTGAACTTTTGAGCTGATCTGCCGTTTTCGTTAGGGGACTGTTTAAGTAGCCGGTCAGAGCAAAGCGGGCATCGACCGTTGTGTAGACCGACATTGCTTTCCCTGTTTCATCCAAGCCGGTTAGCAGAGGGTAGGTTCCTGCCGCAAACGGTGTTGCGTCAAATGGAGCTGCGTCAAACGGTGCCGGCAAGGTGACGGTAACGGTATTGGTTGGCTGCGACGCAGGGTTTGCCGTGAATAGCACCGTGTTGCCTACATTCGTCGATCCGACTTTGAGTTGTCCCTCCGGCAGCGCCACAAACACAATGCCTGAAGTAGTGCCGTAAGCGCTACTGTATCCGATATTAAAACTTCGGGTCGTCACCGTAGTATTTTCACCATAAATGAGTATGTTGCCTCCGTTGCCTCCGCGACCGCCACCGATGTCGGAGGCAGTGCCGGTATCGCAACCGTTAGCTGTGATATTTCCGCCGCAGATGATGATATTACCGCAGCTTTCGGCTTGGCCGCCGCCTATACCGGCACCGGCATAGCCGTTGCCGGCAACAGTAGCGGTAGCTATAAGACTACCTATGTTCAATACTTTAGGTTGGGCATAGATTGTCAGGTTGCTTCCGTAGGATACATTAATCCCGGCGTCACCTGCATCTCCTTCCACGGTCAGGCTGCAACCGTCGCCAAGTATCAAGTGGACGTCGCCGGAAATCGTAAGCGTACCCGTATTGGTAAAGCTGCCCGTAACGACATACCAACCGCCGGATAGTGTCGTGGGGCCTTGGTCGGTGCTGATAGCGACAGTGGTGCCCGGCGAATTTTGCTGAGTGCCACTCTTGTCTATGTATAAGACAGATGCTGGGACTGCCAGCGCCCTCTCGCTACCGAAGGCTGTCAGGAAAGTCAGTGCCAGCGCTATGGTCCTGACCGGCGATAGTACTTTTTTAATGTCTCTTTTGGATTCATTGTCATTTCTTACTAATCATTAATAGTTATAGTTATTCTTTATCATTTTCTGCCGGATTATCTACTACGAAAATCAAGCGTTTGTCATTCATTTACAGTGTGTGAGCCGGTAAAAACGGTGCAAAGGTAAACAATTTTTTTGAATAATCAAAAGCAGCTGCCTCACTTCGCTCGGAATGATGCTTATCCTATTGGAGAGATGAAGGAGAAGAGGTAGCCTCGTCATTGGTAAGGTACGAATGAAGAAACAGCATAGTGTCAAATATAGGAAGAGTAGAGGAACAGTAGAGGAGGAATAGGGGAACAGTAGGGGAAGAGTAAAATACAAAGAGAAAGTAGAATAAGTAGTTTATGTTTCAAAAAGAAAGTATTTTTTACAATTGCATTTCGTTTTGATTATTCAGGATGGAGGAGTTATCCGGAGAATGGAAAAATAATCTGACGGCTATGGCGTCTTCGCAACGCTGAGCGGGGGAGATACAGAAGAAGGAGAAGCGGCAATCTCCAAAGCCTGTCACAAAATTTAAATAATTAATTAAAAATATTTGAAAAAAAACAGGAAATAAATAATAAAAATTAATAACTTTGAAGCCGCTTACTTATTACAATTTTTAAATGGCAAAGATTGGCATAACATTGAATGAAAAAAGAACGATAATCCTATAAATTATAGATGATATGAAGAAATTTATCTTACTGTTGGCCGTTTTTCTGGCGGGACTTCAATGTGTGTGGGCGCAAACCGTGACGGTGACAGGGGTTGTCACCCTGCAAGAAGACGGTTCGCCTGCGATTGGAGCTTCCGTCATGGAAAAAGATACCAAAAACGGAGTGGTTACCGATATCGACGGGAATTTTTCCATAGTGGTACCCGTTGGAGCGATCCTCGAATTTAAATACTTGGGAACCACGCCCCAGAGCCGGAAAATAACGGAAGCCATGCGATTAGATATTATATTAAGTCCCAACGCTGTAGCTATCGGCGAAGTGGTAGTGACGGCCATGGGTATCAAAACGGAAAAAAAACGATTGAATTTTGCCGTACAAAGCATCAATGCCGACGAGTTGGCCAATAAACAGGCTGTCAATTTTGTCGATGCGCTGCAAGGAAAAATCGCCGGATTGAGCGTCACTAATGCCAGCGGTTCACCCAGTGCCGGTTCGCAAGTCATTATCCGGGGTATATCATCGATCAATACCAGCCAGAGCAACGAGCCGCTGTTTATCTTAGATGGCGTACCCATTTCGGGAGGAGCCAGCGCAGCTGCCGACATCAACCCCAACGACATCGAAAACGTTACTATATTGAAAGGCGCTGCAGCATCGGCGCTTTACGGACAGGGCGCCGCCAACGGGGTGATTATGATCACCACCAAAAAAGGCGAAATAGGAAAAGTTGCCGTTACGGCCAATGCCAGCTGGCAATTCGATACACCCACGCGAGTACCGAAACTGCAAACCAGCTACGGTCCCGGGTCGCAAGGTTTTTATGTGGATAAAGCCATGGGCGGCTGGGGGCCTTTGCTGAATCCCGGCGAAAAAGTGTACGACAATACTAAGAACTTTCTGACCAACGGGTTTTATCAAAAATACAATGTGAGTCTTAGCGGTGGCAGCGACAAATTTCAGGCTTACGCCTCCGCCAATTATTCAAAGCACGAAGGTATTGTTCCCAACGACTATCTGAATAAATTAGGGGTTTTATTGAAAGGCACTTACCAGATATCTCCGTCGCTATCGCTTACCGTTTCGGCAAATATTACCAATAATACTTCCCGCTCGCAATTCGCTACGACAGGTACATCATCTTCAATCGACTATACCTGGCCGATGGCAACCGTATATAATTGGCCGATTAACGACGATATCACCAACTACCAACTGAACACCGGATATCCCCGCTTCCTGTATTACAGCGACGCAAACAAATACAATTCACCCATCAGCCCGCTTTATTCGCGTTACAACGATTCGGGAGTAAATCAGAATACGAGAAACATCCTCAGCGGATCGCTCGAATGGAAGCCCATAAAAAACTTGGTTGTTACCGGCCGCCTGAGTTACGATGCCAGCTCCTCAAGCTACGATGGCTACACGATGCCACGTTGGGACAAGTCAGTGGTGTATCCGAATATGAAAGCGCCCGATATGCCCGGCGAAAATGCTACGGCTGCCGATCTGGCGCAATACCAAGACGATCTGAATGCCTACAATGCGCTGGTAACTAAATATAAAACGACTCCTTACCTGACTGCGCAGGACATCGATGACATGGACAAGAATTTGTTAGGCTCCTACGACGCGCGTAGCGGCCACAGCCAGTTAGTGACGGCTTCCGCCATTGCCACTTACAAATTGGAATTGCCTAAAGAATTCAGTGTTAATTTTCTGGCAGGAACCGAAATGAGAATGACGGATGGTTTTTCTATGGAGAACATGGGACGCGATTTTATGATTCCCGGCACCTACAGTTTAAGTAATACCAATCCGGATTATGTTTATCTAACCGACCGCACGGCTGAGCACAGTCAACGAAGAATATACGGTTATTTCGGCGAAATCCGTGGCGATTACAAGGGGATTGCCTCTTTGAGCGTCACCAGCCGTTGGGACTGGTCTTCCACCATCCTTAGCAATCCGTATTATTACCCGTCGATTACGGGAGGCTTGCTTTTCTCCGAATTGTTCGATATAAAAAGCGATGTGTTCAGTTATGGAAAATTGCGTGGAAATTATGCGGTCGTAGGTAAAGATGCTCCCGCTTATTTATACGACCGGCGATTTAAGCAATTTGCCACCTATCCCGACAACGGTTACGGAATAGACCCGACCTTGCCGTACGCCGATAGAAACCTGCAACCCGAAATGTCGTCATCGTGGGAAGTCGGAGCTGATTTACGGTTTTTCAAAAGCCGGACGCGCTTGGATGTAGCGTATTATTCCACACAGGTCAACAACCAGATTGTCACCGTGCGCGTATCGCCTTCATCGGGATTTATTCTACAAACAAGAAATGAAGGCGCTATACGTAACGCAGGTGTAGAATTTACTTTGGAACAGGATATTATCAAAAATCAAACTTTTTCATGGACGGCATCGCTGAACTTCGGTCTGAATAGAGGCAAAGTGGTGTCGCTTCCCGATCAATTACCTTATATTAATGGAGTACAATACACCGATATTTTCACTACGGCTTATAAGGGAAAATCAACAACCGCCCTTTCAGGTAAAGATTATCTCCGTACCGCCGATGGAAAAATCATTTGCAACGCAGACGGTACCCCCCAGATTTCGTCTTTGAAAGATATATCTATCGGAAACCGGGAGCCCAAATTCACGTCGGGTATTACGAATACTTTGAATTATAAGGATTGGCATTTGTCATTCCTGTTCGACGGACGACTGGGAGGCGATGTAGCAAACCTTACCGGACGCGGACTTATCGGTAACGGACAAAGCAAAATGCTGGAATCGTATCGCGGACGGCAAGTGGTAGTGGACGGCGTCGTACAACAAGCCGACGGCTCCTATGTGCCGAATACAACCCCCATCCTGCTTGATTACACAACGATTACCACTTATTTCTATGGGGTAAGCTCGAATTTTATCGAAGACGGTTCATTTATCCGTCTGAATTATTTATCCTTAGGATACTCGATTCCTCAACGTTTACTGCATAAAACCGGTATTAGCAGCCTGCAATGCGCTTTAACAGGGAATAACCTTTTTATGCTGACACGCTATACGGGCGGCGATCCGACTTGCAACGCCGATACCGATGCCAGAGGAACCGGTTCGGCGGGAGTTGATAATTATCCCGTACCCAACGTCAGGAGTTATAATTTCAGTATTACAGCCACCTTTTAAAAATAGAATATGAAAAAGAACGTATATATACTATTCACTCTGTCGCTCGCCGTTTTACTGACGGGTTGCAAGGATTTTTTAGACGTAAATACCAGTAAAGACAGTCCCACAACGGTAACGGTCGACCAGGCTTTGCCGACCGCCTGTTTTTATGCAGCGCAAGAATTGTATGACCATGCAGAATATGGCGTTTACTTATCGCAAGCGCTTACTACTCCCTTGAAGACTCAATCGGGAGATTACGCTTACAGCCAGGGATGGGATTTTCTTAGAATGAACCGCCATCCGCAATGGCGTAGGCATTTCTACGATTTGGGAGCCAACATCAATGAGATGATCAAAGCGGCGGAAAAAGTCGATTCAAAGAATTTTATCCTGATCGGGCGCACGATTATGCTGCAATCCACGCTGTTTACCACGGATGCGTTTGGCCCGATGCCTCGTTCCAATGCGTACACGTCTACCTCTCCAACTTACGATTCGCAGGAAGATATTTACAATTGGATGTTTCAGGAAGCCGACGAGTTGGTGACACTGTACGAAAACAACGACTGGGTCAATGATCCGAACAATATTCCCATATCGGAAAAAATGGATCGTATCTACAAAGGCGATTTGAAAAAATGGGAAGTCTATACCAAAGCGTTACGCGCCCGTTTGTGGCTGCGCAAGTTGCCGAATTGGGAAAACACACCTGACGTTTGTAACAAAATTATTGCCATGGTCGATGATGTTTTGAGCGATCCCAACTGGGAAGAACCGCACTACAATTACCCCGGCGGAACGAATGAACAAAATTGCCCGTGGGGACCTGCCGCTCCTGTTATTAATGCGTGGGAAAGCCGAGCCAATCGTTTAGCCGCATCGATGCCGACCCCGTTTTTTGCTTACGGCATACTGGGTGCCTACGAATCTTCCAACACAGTTCGCCGCTACGCCCTTGACCCGCGCGCCGAAATGATAATGGCTCCCCGCGCCGACGACAAAAATGCAACCAACATGCGCTGGCTTGAAAGTAATATAGGCATGTCGACTTCCATGAAAGTAACCTACTATCCCGATTTATATGCCGCAAGTAATCCCTACACCAGCAATACCGGCTATATTGCCTTGATCACGGAGGAAGAACTGCTGTTTATCAAAGCGGAAGCGCAATATTGGGCAGGCGACAAAATCGGCGCTTACAATACCACGATGCAAGCCGTACTTCGCAATTTTCAGCGTTACGGGGTTCAAGAGCCGGTAGCATCCGTCGATGGTAACAATGCGGTGAATCGCTACAATGCTTTCTTTGCAATACGGTTACCGGGCGCCAGCCAGTTTACTATTGCCACGCTGATGCAACAGAAATATGTGGCCATGTATTTGCAACCCGAACAGTGGACCGATTTGCGCCGCTACAATTACAGCAGCAACACCAACGGAATCAAATACGATGGCGTAGAGGTATATACGGTGAACTCTATTTTCAACGGAAAAGGTACCGGTATCCCTACGACGTCGAATTGCGATGCCAAATATGCCTTGCGCCGTCCGTTTAACCTGTACGAGCCGGTCTGGATGCAACCCGATGCTTTCGGGCAGAATGCAGAACTATCGCCTAATGCGTGGATTACTCGATTAAACCCCGATCCCGAAACGGAAGATAAATACAGTAAAAGCGAGTTGGAGCGTTTGGGAGCTTATCAAAATCCCGACTGGATGAAGATACACCTGATTTGGGCCTATAACACCGGCGGAAAAGCGGTATCCAATGACCCTCAGATTGAATGGAAGTAAATTAACGGCAGGTGCAATCTGCATAAAAAATGAATGAATAAAATGAAAACTATAAAATTTGTATTTCTACCGCTACTTGCGCTTGCTCTTTTGTCGGCTTGTGCCAAGCACGATCTATTTGGCGATAATGTCATTACGGGCAATGTAGGACCGCAAGCCTATTGGGACGTGGGAAGTGCGACGGTCAGTGCCGGCTCCGATATGCCGTTTGTAGCGCAATATTATTCCACCGTATCCACTATCGACCATTCGGAAGTGTGGTACAACATCATCGAAACGGTCGATAAGACCGTTTCGTGCCCGTGGGTCATTTCCAGCACCTATTCCATCAGTTCCGTAACGTCGGAAGAAAAACGGATTTCCCAAAAAATACAGGAATATCCCCAATCATTAGCCGTATGGTCTGATTCGCTTCACGCCTACGTGCTGACCGATCAATTTCCGGTAAGCAACACGTTAGTCTCCCTCTCGTGGGTTAACCCCGATGTATTTGATTCTACCAAAATGGTTACCTATTTCGGATCGGATTTTATGCAGCAATTCAAAGATAGCCTCCGCGACAACGTCATGCAGTTCGACGATTATAAAAACATGATGCTGGGGCTCGGTTTGCTGGATAATTTCACCCAATATACCGATTCTACGTTTGATGCGAATTCGAACAGTTGGATCTATCATTTCCCTGCAGATGCCAATGGAAATGCGCCGGTACCTGTCGATATCCGTAATCTGTACGAAAGCATTCCTTTCGATCAACTCATACAGGGCGCTTCGAATTACAATGTGTCGTACAAACGAAGTTATTCGATGAACGCTATCCTGCGGGTGTACGATATCCGCGGCGTGTATGGTACCACCGTATCTAAAGCAATAGACATCAATTGATTTTAAAGTAATGAATATGAAAACAAAAAGATATATCAGGCCGTATGTGTGGATTGGGCTAATAGCGTACCTGGCATCCGGGTGTTACGACTATGTACCGAAAGTGAAAGATTTGCCTTCAGCCGACGTCGCATTTACCTACGAAGTAACCGACGACTCCTATCAATTGGATTATTATGTGGGAGCAACCATTGAGTTTACCAGCATTTCGAAAGCAACGGGCGATTGCGTATGGGATTTCGGCGACGGCACCCCCGTGGCTAACGGATCGCAGGTAAGCCATAAGTACGATGTGGCCGGCACCTATTCCGTCAAACTTACGGTAGCCGGCTTAAAAAGTAATACACAACCCATTATGATCAAAGACATCGTGCCGATTATTTCTCTGAATCCCATCGACGGCGGTATATGTGAAGTACGCACGACGCCCGTCAGTTTTTCCGTAGTCCTGCCCAATCCGGAAGGGTTGTCGGAAGAATATGTCTGGATTTTTCCGGATGGTACCACGGATGAAAACGGGAATCCGGTAACGACATCCAACGAAAAAGATCCGGGGAAGGTGAAATTCGGTAACGTTGGTTCACTGCCGGTCATCCTGCAGGTCAAACTCGGTGGTCGTCCGTTGGAAGAAGGGATACTGAATGTTCCCGTCGCCTACAACGAAGAGATGCCCACCCTGTATTATGCCGTCAAAGGCGGAAATATTATGGCGCTTAAATTAGTCAACAACAAGCCGGCCGGCATGAATATTTATCCTTTCGACATGGGGGTTTCCTCCGGTAAACATCCGTTGAACATCGTGTATAGCGATCCATCGCTTTATATCCTCGATTGCGGTGCACAATTCACGTATGTGGACGATGTGGATGGCGTTTTAGGCGATGGCCGAATCACTGTCATGTCGAAAGACGGTGCGAAAGTGGAAGCCATGCTGACCAATGCCGGAGGCGCTGCTTTCGATGACCCGTTTTATGGCTATGCCGAAGGTTCGTTCCTGTATTTTGCAGACCGGAATACCGGAATTCACCGAATGCAGCTGACCGACCGCAACATGATCTATTCCATCGACGACTATCCCTATTACGTGCAAAACGCCACGTTGGGTTACTACGGCAACGGCTGGAGTTATGGCGCCATGAATGCCTGTTATACGAAAATAAACGAAACATGGTACTGGTGTAAAACCTTTAACGGAAACGGTATCTACCGCTTTACCGATGCCGACATCCTGAAGCAGGCCATCACCGGAGGTCAACCGGCGCCCGCAGCCGGAATCGCATTGGGGGGAATGTCGCCGAAATCCTTAGTCTGGGACAGCAAAAATCAAGTCGTCTATTTCTCTATCTACGATACCGGTTACGAAGGATTGTACCGTTGTACCCTGGATCAGCTCAACGCCATTGGCAGTTCCAAAGGCGCTTTGGCTCCTTATAAATTAACGACTGCCAACGGAAAGACGGTGACACCGATTACCACAGGTACTACCGATGGCTCGTCGGGCGAATACATTGGGATATGTCAATTAGCCTTAGACGAATCAACGGGCTGCGTTTACTTTGGTTTGCGCTCGGCCTATCCCGACGAGGTCAAATCGGGCTTGATGCGTTATAATCCTGCCACCCGCACGATTGAAAGCGTGATCGAAGGCATTGAAGTGTATGGGGTAGCTGTGAATAACAGCAAATCGAAATTGTTTTGAAACCACCCCCAACCCACTAAAGAGGGCTTTCTACCCCTTTAGGGGGTTGGGGGGTAAAAGTTAATAAATGAAGCGTATCATTCAAATACTACTCTTAGCGCTGGTTGTAGCCGGAAGTCTTCCGGCACAATCGCCTAAACGGGAAGTTCGCGCCGTCTGGCTTACGACGGTCTGGGGATTGGATTGGCCGGCAACGACCGTACCGGCTGCTACCGGCGAAAACGAACCGGAACGCGAGGCTGCCCGCAATGCACAGCAAGCCGGATTAATCGCGATCCTGAACAAATTGCAAGCCGCCAATTTCAATACGGTGTATTTTCAGGTGAGGGGAATGAGCGACGCTTTTTATCATTCGAGCTACGAACCGTGGAGTCAGTATCTTTCTTCGGAACGCGGCGCCGACCCCGGCTGGGATCCGTTGGCTTATATCGTCGAAGAAGCACATGCCCGCGGTATCGAAGTTCATGCCTGGGTGAATCCCTACCGTTATTCCACCGCAGATATCTCCTACGGAAATTTGCCGACCGATTACGCAAATACCCACTCCGACTGGCTGATGGATTACGGCAATTATGTTCAGATACTCAATCCCGGCATGCCGGAAGTACGACAACGGATACGTGATGTGATTGCCGATATTATCACTCACTACGATGTGGACGGCATCGTATTCGACGATTATTTTTATGCCGACCAGGGAGCGCACTTCGAATTGGACAGCAAGCTCTATCAGGCCAACAACCCCGGCAAACTGTCGCAAGCCGACTGGCGGCGCGAGAATGTCAACCAAATGGTACGCGAGGTTCGCACCTGCATTGACAGCATCAAACCCTACCTCGCTTTCGGTATCAGTCCGGCGGGTGTAGTGGCCTCCGATGCGTCGGTAGCGGCCAAATACGGAATAGATCGCTGTCCCGTGGGAAGCGACTGGCAATACAACGGCATTTATAGCGATCCCTTAGCCTGGATATCCGAAGGTTCCATCGATTATATTTCCCCGCAACTGTACTGGACGATCGGTTCGGGCAACGACTACGCCAAGCTGAGTCCCTGGTGGGCGAAAATAGCCAACGGATTCGGACGGTATTATTATTCGAGCAATACCAGCAGTTACAGCAATGCCGCAACCGAGCTTCCTGCCGAAGTGCAAATCAATCGCGATGCCGACCTCAACGGCACGACGGGCGCCGTATTTTTCCGCACCACCGATATGTCGCAAGCGGCGCAGAATGCCCTAAAAGCCAATTCGTATCCCTATCCGGCATTGAGTGCGGCCTACGGCTGGAAAGTAGCCCCTGCCCAAACGCTGGTGAATCACCTGGCGTTGTCGGGACAAAACCTGACGTGGGATTACGATGACGTCAATGTACGTTACTCCGTTTATGCCGTGCCGAATGCCCATCGCAACGATTCGGACGTTTTTTCGTCTTCCGTTTATTTGCTGGGCATTACCTATACAAAAAGCTACGTCTTGCCCGAAGGAATAAACGCTTCCGATTATCAGATGGCCGTTGCCGTTTACGACCGGTACGGCAACGAATATCCACCGCTCGTTCTCGGCGAAACGGCAACAAGCCTTGCGGCAGCGAAACTCATTTATCCTGCCGACAATGCCGGCGATGTGGTTTTGCCGGCGTTGTTCACCTGGGATTCATCGGCCGGCGCCGATTATTATATCTGGGAACTGTCGGCCAATGCCGATTTTACGAAGCCTATCGCTTCCCGCGAAACAGCGACGGCCGGATTCAATTCGGGATTACAATCCAACATTAAAGAGAACACCACGTATTATTGGCGTGTGAAATCGTTGAAAGCGAACGCACCGGTTGTCCTCTCGGAAGTACGCAGTTTCAAAGGGACAAAATTCCGGATTACTTCGCCAGCCAATGGCGCCTACAACCTGCCGTCGACGCCCGGATTTTCGTGGACATCGATCGGCGCAGGAGCGGTTTATACGCTCGAAATTTCGGAAAATTCCACATTCAATACCCTCGTTTATACCGGTGATGTGCAAACCACCGATACCACCGTACCGGCGGATGTTCTGTCGACCGCTACCACGTATTACGCGAGGGTAAAAGCAACGCTGGGAACGATGCAAGCCATTTCGGAACCGATTTATTTCGAGACCGAAGTCGTACCGATAGCAGTACCAACCGTGGTTACGCCTGCCGACGGAGCGATCCTTGCGGGGAACGAGATTGAAATCAGCTGGCAACCGCAAGATTCCAAAGGGTTCCGCGCCGAGTTGTCGCAAAATTCAACCTTCCCCACACGAGGGACAACGCTGCAATCGGTCGATCCGTATGTTTACAGCGCCGTCTTCGGGAATTTGGCGACGGGCACGTATTATCTTCGCGTGCGGGCTAAAACCAGCACAGGATTGACGGACCCATCGCCGTATGTCACAGTCAATCTGGTTGGTTGTTTGGCTATTCCGGCAATCAATGCACCGGCAACCTTTTGCTATACGTATTCCGATGCTGCCGGCAACTGCTATTTAGTCATCGACTCTGCGGAAGCGTCGCCGGCTTTCGTCGCTGTGTACTCGACAACAGGTTTGCTGCTCGATAAACAAACGTACAGTCTGGCGGCAGGAAAAAACACGTTCTTACTTAACATGTCAGGTTATGCACAAGGCATCTACTTGATTAAAATAACTGCGGGCAACGTAGAGAAAATGATTAAAGTAGGGAAATAAACAGGAATTGGGTTTTTCCCGGAGATTAAACGGACTTCGGTCTCCGGAAAAATCAATATAAACCATGATTTTTGAAGTCCACATTATTTATTACTTAAACTTAGTGTTACATGAAAAAAGTGACTTTTCTACTGATGGCATTCTGCATGTCTTTCATGGCGTTTGCAGAAGGCGGAACCATCACCTACGTTCTTAACGGAGGTGTGACCAACGACAACGGTTGGCAAAACAAAAATGACATGTACATGGGATTGTTCGAGTCTTGGAATACTTTCAATGGGGGTAGCCAAACTGCTTGGAAATCTTTAGATGAACTTGCAACAGCAACAGATCCTGTAGCTGCGGGTATTCCTACTCAAGCCAGCTCCATGGATTTGACTTTTATTCAAGATCCTGACGTAGCAACTCAATGGCAATGGCTGATTGATTATCTGGATGGCATTTGCGCCGACCAACAAACCACAACAACCGATGAATTAACATTGCCTTCGACCGATGCTTCTTATTTACGTTACAATTTAGCCGCATTTTTTGTAGACGGCAAACGTGCCGCATGGCCCATCACTGCCAATTATCTGGATGAAGGACAACCGGAAGCATTTATTCCTGCCTGGGGACATGCTTTTGCCGGTCCGGATTCGTACGATGGTAGCGCCGATGTGGTTATTCCAGCGCCATACAAAGCAGGCTTCACTTTTGAAGGCTGGTACAAGGCCGATGATTTCTCCGGCGATATAGTAACAACGATTCCTGCCGGAACCGATGGCGACATCACGCTCTATGCCAAATGGGGTGAATACATTCCTACCTGTAAAGAAATACAGGGCATGGCCGAAGATTCCATTACAAAAACGACCGGTATTGTTACCTACGTTGACGGAACAACTGCCTATATTCAGGATGTGAAAGCCGGATTGATGGTTGAATTTGCGGATACGGCCGATATTGCCCGTGGCGATCAGGTTACCGTTGAAGGAACCACAGCCGCTTTGGGTGGATACATCAAACTGACCGGCGCTACGCTGGTAGATAAAACCGGCGCCGCTCTTCCAGCCACTCTCAAAGTGCTTTTGTCAAACTTAAACTCGGCACCATTTAAATATGTATCGATTGATGGCTTGACTATTTCCGGATACGACGGCGACAATGCCCTTGTAACGGATGGAACGCTTACCGTACCTTTTGCCGGAATAAGCGCAGCTGCTTTCCCTGCAAAAACCAAAATAAGCATCAAAGCCGTAGTCGGTGTTGTCGATACTACTTTCCTGTTGTTGGGAGTAGCCGGTGATGTTACCCTTGCGCCTGTTCCACGTCCCGACCCCGCCGTTTATCCTTCGATGGGAGAAAACAAACAATACAACTTGACCAGCAAGTGGCTTGTTTCAAATACAATGGATAACCTTGCCGCTAATCCTATCGGAGGTGGCAGTATGGTACGTGGAATGACTGAACTTGATGGAAAGATGTATTTTGTGGACAGAGGTAACAGACAATTGACGGTAGTGGATGGAGAAACAGGAGCGAAAATAGGTGCTATTCCAATCGCAGCCGATGTTTTCAAACAACCGAATTACATTTACGACGATCCCGACTCGGTAAAGGATGCAGGAACGCTTATATTGAATGATATTAAGAAGGATGCAGCCGGAAATATCTTAGTTGGAAATTGCTTTGAAAATAATAATGCAGCAACGCCAATAACTACCGATACAACTCAACAAAATTTCCAGGTATGGAAAATTAATTTGGAAGATGGAACCGGAACAAAGGTTATTGACGAATGTTTGAGAGATAATCCTGATTTCAGAGACAGTCCTATTCGTTTCGATGCATTCGGTGTTTACGGCAATGTAGACAGCGATGCTATTATTATGGCAACCAATGCTTCAGCATATACAGCAACGCCGGAAGCTTACAAATGGACGATTAAAGGTGGTGTTGCCGGAAAAGCCGAATTAATTGTTATTGATAACACGGAAGAAGGTACGTTCCTGACAGGACTTACCAATCTTGGAACCGCTCCTCAAACGTTGCCTGTCAACGAAAATTATTTCTATGTGGATGGCAATGCCACACTTCCTACTTTGATAGATATGGACGGCAATGTTGTGGACGGGTTCTTTAATGTTCAGGAAGAAACATGGACCGTTGGCAGCAATGCAGGACATAATGGGGTGACTGAATTTGAAATGGGAGGTGAATACTTCTTATTGATGGCATCGATGAATACGGCAGGAACTCCTCCTTCGACCTTCACTTTGTTCAAATTCAAAGATGAAAACAAGGAATTCAAAGATCTTCAGGAATTGTGGACACTTCCCGCAGCAGGAATGGGCGCAGCTTCCAATCCGTATCGTGCAGCTATTCCGGTGGCAGAGGTTAATGAAGACACACAAACCGCTTCTCTCTATGTATATACCGGTGAAAACGGTTATGGCGTTTACGAATTCACGATCACAGCCGGAACCGGTGTAAAAGCGGTTCATCCGGATGCAATCAATGTATTTGCAGCAGGAAATGAAATTCGCTTAAGCGAAACGGTAGCAAGCGTCAAAGTATTTGACGCGGCCGGTCAACTGGTACAAAGCGCTCAAGGCGTATCTGTCGTAACAGTAGCCAATACCGGAGTATATATTGTTTACGCAAAGACGCTCCAAGGCGCAACCGTAGCAAAGAAAGTGATTATAAAATAAACGGTAAAAAAAAGGCAGCATAGCTGTCTGAAGGATCGGTCATCCCGCACAAATGCCGGATGACCGATTTTTTTTATTATCAATCCTTGATTAACTTTTCACAGAATAGCCGGTTCGATTCCGTACGAACTTTGACAATGTAAACGCCTTTCGCAAGGAAAGGCTGAATACGGCTACCGGAAAGGACATTATTTTTCTCCCAGACCAAATGCCCGTTCATCGCCTCGATTTCTATCGCCCGGATGTTTTCATTATCCGGTACCGACAGTTGAAAGGAAGAGGTAAATGGATTGGGATACAACTGCATTTTTTTATTGAAAGCGCCGGGTTCATTGCGTGTCAAAGCAGTAGGTAAGGTGGTATAATTGTAATGATAATGATAGTCGATGACGCCGCCCTCCGCTGTTTTTAACAGGCGACCCTCTGCCGTAACTTTCATTCCGGCAGGATAGAGTACAAGCAAACGCACCTCATTCGCCGGAATCAGGAACGTGGAGGTATCCATAGCATGGGTCTTCAGGACGGATTCGGTAATCGCATCATAGATATCCCAGTCGCCGCGGGGCAGGGAAACAGCTACGGTTTCGTCCGTCGGATTCGGATTATAATACAAGTAGTTCGGATAGGTGGTATCTCTTCTGAAATCGGTTGTATTCAGATCGATTTGCAGGATTCCTTCGATAGTGGTGGTATTGATAATCGAGGCCATGTAACCGACGCTGGAGCCGCTGTACAGCGATAAATCGGTAGGCGCCCATCGTCCGGTGACCGCATCGCCCATGGCATACGGCTTTTGTCCGTTCCAATTTTGTTTCATCGACTCAAACGGGATACAGGCGGTAACGTCATATACTTTCGCCCAGGCATAACTTGCCGGTTCCTGATTGGCCGGCGGCAACGCATTGGAATAAAACAGCCGGCTGGCATTGGCCACATTCAACAGCCATTTCCCTAAAGCTTTTGCATACCGTTTGTCGTATTTTGCAACCGGCGCAAGGGCGGCCGCATGTTGAAACCCATTCATCGAAAAAGCATAATCGTTTCCGGCATCGTTCGCTTCGCCGATGAGTCCCGATACATCATATCCATTCCAATTACCGACAATACAGCCCCATCCCCGTAAAGTTCCTTTTCCGGCGCAAAAAGTCCAATTCAAGAATTTGGCGAGATCGTAATCGGTTCCTTCTTCGGCATTCATCCGTGCGGCAGTGACTATTCCGTAGGGTAATTGGATTTCGTAAGACGGATTTGCAGTCCAGTTTTGGAGAAAATCCAATCCAAGTTTTGCTCCATCCAAATAGCCGGTATCGCCTGTGCTTTTATAAGCTTGATAAAGCAGCCAGGCAATGGAGCCGGCCGCTTCCGGTTCGGGGACGCTCGTTGCGTTGGGCTTGCCGGTCAATAAATTGAATGCTCTGTAATTCATGTTGGGCGCTTGCCAGGGATCGGTCTTACCGCCCAACTGGTAAAGGACATTCAATTCCCGATCGGCAACAGTGATGAATTGCGAGTCAAAAACAGAATCTACCGCAGGATATAAATCATACAACTGGTAAAAATAAACGTTGGGCATGATTTCGTACCACCAATCGTTGCCGGTGTCGGCGGAATAATTATTCAAATACACATTTTGCCCGTTTTTTGAATTAAAGAAGTCTTTTATTTTGCTTACCCAATTGATTCCAAACTGATTGGTTTTGTCAATTCCGACCAATGCAGCCCCGACAAGAGCCGGCAGGATATTGATGGCTTCCGCCGTCGTCGAACTGTTTTGTCCGGCATAGCTGGCCATCATGATCCGGTTGACCTCCGGATAATTCGTTCCATTGGAATTACTTATGGTAGACAAAGGCAGGTATTGCCCGGTTTTATTTTCATCAAAGACAAGGCTGTCGTAGTCTTTGGCCACCTGTTTCCAATCCCGCATGACGTAAGGAGATGGTTTATCGGGCATCTGATCGATTCGATCCAGCGATCGTTGTTGCGCCCTGCCGGATGAGCAAAAGCAAGCGAGTAAGGCCAAAATAAATAGGAAGTATTTCATACGATTTCGTAGTATAAAGAGGTAAAACGAAAAAAGAGAAGCTGTCTCAAAAGCCTGTCATCCTTACCCGCAATCCCCTGAAGGGGATTTAGGGGTTCAGGGGATTGCGGGTCAAGCCTGCAATGACAGTCTCATCATAGACGACTTTTGAGACAGCTTCTTGAATAAGAGCGCTTAATTATGGACTAACGCCATCTGCTCTGATCACGGCTTTTGATCGTTGTACAGCTTCTGTACTTGACCGGCCGTTAAAGCAATATTATACACAGCGAGGTTATCGATTGCACCTTCCAAAGACGACCATCCTGTGATTGGATCGGGTGTATCCCATCCCGACCAGGTCCATGCAGCCAAGGCTTCCGTGTACGTAGTAGCTGCGCCGATACAAATCGGTATTTGAGTACCGGTTGGCGATGCATACACCGGCGCAATGGTTCCTTCCAAAGCAGGCTTGCCGGTAGCATCCCATGTTTTGGTAAGTTCACCATTGACGTAGAACGACAACGTTTGCGCATTGAGGTCGAGCGATACGGCCAGGTGCGTCCATGTGCTTGGAGGAATGGAGTTATCCGATTCATTATCCGCATCTGCAATTCCCGCTGTGGAAGCAAACGTAAAGAAAGGCTTCCCGTGGTCTTCCACCTGGAATTTCCAGTTATTCCAATAATTCAATGAAATAATATAATTGCCGGGGTAGGAAGCGTCCGTCTTTACCCATGCGGCAATCGACAAGGTGTTAGACAGGAAGCTGGAGGCATTGTAGTTGGCAATTTCCAAGTGGCTTCCTTGCGTAAAATGAATGGCTTTTCCGCCTTTTACCCCATCCACATACGTCGGTAGCGCCGTATTGGATCCATAAATCTGTGATGGCCCTGCCATGAGCGTTGCTTGCAATGTCGATAGCGTTCCCGCATTGGGTATCGCAGCCGGATTGGCGTCATCAAAATTGAAACTCAACAACACGGCAGCATCCGGAATAACATCGTAAGCGCTTGCTAAGAAGGTAGCCATTGCTTGGCGTAATTGCATGACCATGTTATCCACTTGCGTTTGTGTCACCGTATTATCCGATACCACCTGTTTAGCAGCCGATACTACCGTCTGGAAATTGGTAATACTTGCTTGCGGATAATCAGTCGCTGTTGCAGTGTTTAGAATGTTTTGACAGGAGTCAAGCACTGCATTCAAAGTCGTTTTGTCTGCTTGCGGCACAGCCGGAGTATTATCATTCTTCGAACAGGTGGAGAACGATAATGAAACGGCCAAAGCCACTAAAACAACACCCAAAATGTTTTTAATCAAATTTTTCATACGTGAGTTAATTAATAATTATTAATAATATAGTTTATTGTAAAGCTTTATTTGCATCTTTTTCAATAAGAGGTATCGGAAAATAATACCTTGGTTCCTGCCATGTGAAATTCGAGCCAAGCGCTGCCGTAGCCACGTCTTTACCCCATCGCATCAAATCGAAGAAACGATGAAATTCGAATCCTAATTCCCGGCGCCGTTCTTTCTGTATCGCCGTGCGCAGAAGCAGTTGATTGGTCGAAGTCACCGGCTCTAAGCCCGCCCGGTTGCGAACCGCATTGATGGCGGTTTTTGCATTTTCGAAATCACCGGCCTGATTCCGTTCATTGAACGCTTCGGCTTTCATCAGTAAGATATCGGCATAGCGCAGATAGATATACGGATAACTACCATCGGCTTTGGTTCCGATAGGCACCTCGGCCAAAGGCTGATCGTATTTCTTTATCAAATATCCTGTGGGCGACCAGGAGGAAGAGAAGATGTCGCCATTCACCCAGGGATGTCCGTCTCTACCGATGGAAGCATCCAAACGCGGATCTACCTCGCCCGTAGTGGTTGTTTCGTCGAATGCATTGACAAAGCTCTGTGTTGGACAATTCATGTAATATCCTCCTTCTTCGTAGGGCGAAAAATAGACGTTCAAAATATTTCCCATGCCCGGATTCTGTCCGCTCAAATGAAGAATGGAGAAAATAGCCTCGCGACTGTTTTCGGCTCCGGACTTGAATAAATCAGCGTAATTCGGCTCCAACGAATAGAGCTGCAATGCTTCCAGGTTATTGATGGCCGTGAGGCATTTATCCCATGCTCCCTGATATAAGTACAGTTTAGCCAGCAAGCCGTAGATTGCGCCTTTCGTTACCCTGCCCGCATCGGCCGGATTGGTATATTTGGCGGGAACGGACGTCTGTAAAGCGTCTTGCAAATCGCTTTCTATTGCAGTATAAATGCTTGCGACATCCGACAGAGGAACGTCGATATTGGTTGCACCCGGAGGATCCAAACGCAAGGGAACCTGCCCCCAAATAGTTACCAAATAGAAATAATTGTAGGCTCTGAGAAATTTCGCTTCACCGATGATCCGCTGTTTCAGGTTATCATCCATCGAAATTTGCGGCGTATAGGCAATCACGCTGTTGGCCCGGTTGATTCCTTCGTAACAGAACTGCCAGAATACAGCGAGCACGCCATTATCGGAAGCGACATTGAATTGATGAATAAGATCGGCATCGGCTAAATCGCCCGGATTGCCTCCTTTTTCCGCATCATCGGAAGCTACATCGCCGAATACCCAGATCAGATTATTTGCAGAGGTAAATGTGATGGCATTATACACGCCGTCGATAGCCCGCAACGCGTTGGCTTCCGAAGTATAAAAGGTGCTTGAATTATAATCCGTCCGTAACTCTTCCGTAAGAAAGTTGTTACAGGCGACGAACAGGCTGGTGAAAGCTGCAAGCAGTAGATATCTATATATTTTCCGTTTCATAACGCATTAAAATGTTAAATTTAAACCAAAAGAATATGTTTTCGGATTGGGATAGGTTCCCCAATCGATGCCTCTTGCCATGTCGCCTTCGCCTGCTGCCGAAGCATTGGCGCTGGTAGTCATTTCCGGATCCATTCCCGGATACTTCGTAAAGGTCAATACGTTGGTAGCTGCGATGTAAATACGCACCTTTTCTATTCCATACTTACTCAGGCTCGGAAGCGTATATCCCAACTGGATATTTTTCAGTCGCAGATAAGAGGCGTCTGCCAGGAAGCGGGAAGAAACTTTGTCGTTGTTTGATTTCATTTTCCACGATGCCCGCGGCTGTGTATTGGATGTTCCTTCGCCTGTCCACCGGTTATCAAAGTAGTTCTGAGTGACGTCGAATCCACGATAAAATCCTTCTATATCCTGAAATACCTGCATGTATGCTTTTTGTCCAAAGTCGCCTTGAAAGAAGCAGGAGAGATCGAGGCTTTTCCAGTAGCCCGAAAGATTTGATCCGAGCGAAAAGGTGGGAATCGCCGAGCCTAAGAAGGTACGGTCGTTCTGATCGATGATGTTATTATTGTCCTGGTCTTTGTATTTTACATCGCCGGGGCTGATACCCATACCTTGATAGGCGGATGTCATTACTTCCATGCTGTTTTGGAAAATTCCATCCATCTGAAGCAGGTAGAACGAGCCGATCGGATGTCCGGGCGCCGTATAGGTGGCATTGATGCCGGTATCGACACGGCCGGCAAAGATAGGAGCGTTCATTTTCAACACTTCATTTTTCAAGACACCGCCATTCAACCGGATATCAAACCCGGCGTCCCTGTAATTCTTCCGGTAGAAAACCTCCAAATCAATCCCTTTGTTCAGCATCTCCCCGCTGTTAATCCAGGGCGCTGTGACGTAGCCCATAGACAAAGGAATGGACGATTGCGCCAGCATATCGCTGCTTATTCTCCGGTACAGGTCGATGCTGCCTCCAATGGAATTTTTCAGGAAGGCAACATCAAGCCCTACATTTAATTGGCGATTGGTTTCCCATTTTAGATTTTCATTTCCAAGCGTCGTCATGGCGTATCCCTGATTTTTTGTTTCTCCGAAAGGATAGTTATATCCGCTGGAAATGATGTTGGAATAAGCATACGGAGGGATGTTCTGATTCCCGACCGTGCCGTAGCTAACGCGTAATTTCAGAATATCCAGCGATTTGAAATTCTTCATAAACTCTTCGCTTTCGATGTTCCATCCGGCCGATACGGAATAGAAAGCGCCCCAGCGGTTTTGCTTGACAAACTTCGATGTCCCGTCTTCCCGCAAGGTCGCCGAAATGAAATACTTTTGGTTATAATTGTAACTTACCGAACCGAAGAACGAAGCCAGCGAAGAGGCATTCGCGTTCTCCGATACGGTACGCTTCTGTTCGTCCAAGCCCTTGCCCAGATACACCAAGTCGTCCACAAAATTTTGATCGGTAGCCGTCGAACTGTTGTAGGTTTCGTAAACGGATTCTGCACCCGCCATCACATCAATCGTATGCAAATCGTTGATAACGAAATTCCGCGTCAAAACAGAGTTCAAAGTCCAGGAATAGTGCTCGTAGTTTTGAAGCGACACACTGTTCGGATTATTGATGCGGTTATTGGTTCCCCAATTTTGTTCAAAATCGCGAAACGTCCCGTTGACATAGTTCATACCGAAGACCGTTTTCCACATCAACTTATAAGGCAGTTTGATTAAAACATTTCCCGACCCGATAAACGTCTTTTCGGTCTTTTTCCGGTTCACGTTGTTCACCTGTCCCAACGCATTGTATCCATCGCCGAAAAACGTATCATACATTTTATCTCCTCCAAAATAAGCGCTGGGTAAGTCCACGTAATTGCCGTTTGCATCATACGTAGGGATGTTGGGATTACGAAACAGGGCGTAACGGACGGCGCTTCCGCCTTCACTGTTACTATACCCGTCGCCGGAACTCGGCACTAATTGGGTATTGGATACGCCGGCCGAAAGATTCAACCCGATCGAGAGCCAAGGCTTGGCTTCGGAGTTCAGGTTGGAACGGATGAGCGCTTTGTTAAATCCGCTGTTGGGGATAATCCCGTCCTGATTGAAATAGGATGCCGAAACCAAATAGTTTGTTTTATCATTTCCTCCGGATACCGAAAGGTCGTGCGATTGAACGGGGGCTGTCCGGAAGAGTTCTTCCAAGTGGTTAATGTTAGCCAAGCCCTGAAGATAATTGCCTTCGATCAACGGTCGTTGCGCTACCAGCGAAATTGCATTATCGGTGACGGTCGCCTCATTGTACAAGGTCACATAATCGCCGGCATTGACCATTTTCATCATCCCGGAAGGGCTTTGAAAGCCGATTTGAGTATTGTACGTGACTTTCGCTTCTCCTTTTTTTCCTTTTTTAGTGGTTATCAGCACAATCCCGTTTGCTCCCCGCGAGCCGTAAATAGCGGTCGATGCGGCATCTTTCAATACCACAATGTTATCAATGTCGTTGGGAGCAATGGCATTCAACCCGCCATCAACCTGTACGCCATCGATGATATACAAGGGATCGTTGCCGGAATACAACGAGCTGACCCCTCGTACCCGCACCGATATCGTGGAGCCCGGAGCGCCGGTGGCCGAAGACACCGTCACGCCGGCTACCCGGCCTTGCAAGGCCTGGTCGGCGCCCGATACGGGGATCACGGTTAAATCCGAAGTACCCACTTTGTCCACGGCGCCCAATACATTCCGCTTTTTCATGGTGGTGTAGCCTACAACCACCAATTCGTCGAGTGACTTGGCCGATACTTTGAGCGTAACGTCCATCGCGGTCGCACCCTGGACAGGCAGGCTTTTCGTGTCGTATCCGATATAGGAAAACGTAAGGGTCGCATTCGATGGAACATCGATGGTGAACTTGCCCTCGATGTCGGTAGCTGTCCCTACGCTTTTATCCCCCGCAACAAGGATATTGGCCCCGATAAGCGCCTCTTTGGTATCCTCGTCGGTCACGGTTCCGGAAACCGTTATCTTGCCTTGCGCAACCATGAGGGCAGGCAAAGCAACCATACAAATGAGTATTAATAGTAATTTGTGTTTCATAATCTCATCCTTTTTATTATTTATATGCTATGACTATATTCTGTGCTGTTAATTTTCCACCGGCATTCATGAGTCCGGCGCCTGCCGGCAGTTCGACAATCACCCGCGCCCGGTCGGCAGGGATGGTTATTTTTATATTTCCCTGTCCGTTTTTTGCCACATATTCTTTGTTTACGATATCGAACAGATCGACATTTCCACGGGCTTGATACGTTATCACTTTGTCGTCTCGAAACGGATTATAGTATAAACAGACCGGATAGGGTTTACGGGCATAAAAGTCGGTGGCATTGCAATCCAGCCTTAGAATTCCTTCGACATCCGTAGTGGAAACGATGGCTCCGAATACGCCTGCAGGCGCTGTGCTATAGACGCTAAACATGGATTCCGGCGGATTGGCCGCATTCCATTTCGGGCCATCGCCCAGAGCGACGGGGCTTACGCCTTTCAAACCGGCTTTGCCGTAATCGTCGGCTTTTCTTAATCCTTCGTAGGCAATAATGCCATTGGTCAGGTTTTTTTGTTCCGGCAACCATTGATGGGCGTCGTCGATCTCGCCGGGAAAGAACAGCCGGCATGCATTCACATTATTCAGCATCCACTTACCGATGGCTCTTGCATACTGGGGTGCATATTTGACCATGGGGACTAAGGGCATCGCCGTTTTGATGCTGTTCATCAAAAAAGCATAGCCTCCACCGTCGGTAATACTACCTTGCAATCCCGACACATCGTATTCGCCCCACTTATCGACAAGAATGCCCCAGCCGGTACGGCCTTTCGGATTTTTATTGCCTTCAAACACCCAATTAAGCATTTTCGTCAGATCGTAATCCGTCCCTTCTTCGGCATTCAGGCGGGCTGCCGTATAGATGCCGACAGGTAAAAGGATTTCATAAAAACAACTTTCCTTCTGATTATTTAAGGAGGCAATGGCCGACTTGGCGCCTTCCAGATACTTCGGGTCGTTGAATTTTTGATAGGCTGCATAAAGCACATAGCCCTGTCCGCCGGCAGCATCCTGCTGAAGGGGAATAGAGGAGACAACTCCTTTCATCTTCGAATAATCGAAATAGGAGTAGTCGTAATTGCCGTTCAACACCGCATTCGCCTTATAAAATTGCTCGGCAATGAGATGCTGCAAACTGTCAGCGCCTTCCACGTGTGGAAAGAGGTCGCAAATAGCATAATACAACACATTGGGAAAAACGTCGTACCACCAGTCGCGCCCGTAGCCTCCACCCAGCAGGGCGACTTCGGGGCAGGTGTTATTCATCATTATATTCCAGCCGTTCGCCGAATTGAAATAGTTTTGAATCATCTTCACATAGTTGTACCCGTTTTGATTGGTTTTATCAATGCCTACCAGTCCGGCGCCTACGATCAATGCGAAGGAATTCAAGCTTTCATGAAATTCGCCGTGATTGTGCAGCGCGCCCTGGCGGGCGTCGTGGATGGCGGTATATATGCCGAAAGTAGCTTTGGGAATATTCCGTTGACTGTTGTCGATCCAGATAAGCGGCCCCGAAGGCAGGGTGGAATGGAGATCAAAGGCAAAGTCATCCAATGCTTTTGCTTTTAACTTCCAATCAAGTATTTTATAAGGAGACGGCATGGCCGGCATTCTTTCGATGCGGGGAATGGAAATCTGTTGGACTTTATCGCCATAATTTTCCGCTTGATGGCAAGCCGTACCAGCGAAAGCAAGAGCGAAAAGCAGCAGGATGTACGATAGAACTGTTTTCATAAGGATTCGATAGTGATTAATGGTTCGTTATTTTTGTTATTAGCTTCGCCAGAGGGATGGATACGATTTGCAATCCCACGACGATGATCAGCGCCCATTTCAAGGCAAAGACATCCGATACATACGTCGCTAAAAGGATGAATAGCAGCAAACCGATAGCCCGGCCGGCAAACAGGCCTATTTCATGATTCATGATATAAGCGTATTTGTTCCGTCCTTCCTGTTCCGACACCACATCAATGGTTTTCATCATGATGGGATAATAGGCCAGATCGTAGAGCGGCGTATAAAAGATTTTGCATAATACAAACAGAATCACCCCGGTGGCCGAAAACAGAATGGCATTGCATACGACGCCGGCAAAGAAAACCAAAATGCCCAGTACAAAAATAGCTATCCGGTGCCGGGGTTTGGCTATCCGTCCCAACATATAAACGATAATGGCAGTCATAAGGCCTCCTATCCCTTGAATGATCCCCAGATCGCCTTCATTTCCCACCAATTTGAGAACCAGTATGGCGGGGGCGGTGACCAGGAAGCCCTGTACCAAGCCTTTGGAAGCGGCAAGCACAATCATTTTATTCCAAAGCGAAGAGAACTTGAAGTAGAGATAGGTTTTTTGTTCCGGGTTGACAAAAGAGCCTTTTGCCAGCACAACGCAAGCGATGATGGTAATGATGAAGACTACTCCCGTTACGATCTGATACGCTTTATTGATGTTCAGGTGAACGCCGAATATTCCCTCGCCCGATGCTTGAGCCAGAAAAGCGCCCACCATCAACGGGACAATAATCGCACAGATAGAAAAGAAGAAGGATTCTAAGCCGAAAAAATAGTTCCGGTTCGTATCATTTGTCGATTCCAGCGCCAACAAATAGCGGTTGGTCCAAAAGAAACCGGCGGCAATGCCCATGGCAAGGCCGGCCACGATCAGCGTAGCCAATCCCGTCGCCTGGATCGACATCATTACCAGCATGGATAACCCGCTAATTAAAATGCCGAAGCTGTACAGAGTTTTGACTTTAACGTATTTCAGCAATTCGCCGTTCACCATGGAAGACACCACAATGCCGGCATACATGGCTAATTGATAGATGGCGACAAAGGACGGACTTCCGGTATTCCGCATAATATAAGCCCCTACAAAGATCTCTACGATAGGAAGCACCAGGGCGTACAACAAATTTGTGACAAGCAACACTTTCATGTTGTGAGGCTGTTGCTTGAATACACTCCATTCTTTGGTTATCGGATGCATGGGGTTAGCGTATTAGTTGTTAAGCGTATCAAGAATCTCGCGAATAGAAAAGGTAGCTCCACAAATCACTTCGTCGCTGGCACCATAATAAAGGTAAACCGTGTCGCCGTCGACATAGTGTCCGTTGGTAAACACCACGTTTCCGAAAAAGCCGGTCTGTTCATACGAAGCAAGCGGTTCCATAATGGGTTCGGCGCTTCGCGCAATGACTTTCGATGGATCGTTCAAATCAAGCAACAAAGCGCCTAAGCAATAGCGGTTTTCTTTCGTTGCCCCGTGATAAATTTCCAGCCATCCTTTTTCCGTTCGAATAGGGGAAGCGCCGGCTCCCACCCGCGCCGAGTCCCACATTCCTTTTCGGGTGACGGCAATGCACCGGTGATTGCCCCAATGCAATCGGTCGGGCGATTCGGCGATCCAAATATAATTACCGCCCAGTTCGGGACTGCTCGGACGGTGGAGCGCATAGTATTTGCCGTTGATTTTTTCGGCAAAAAGTGCACAATCCTTGTTATGCGGCGGGAAAATCATTCCTTTCCTGTCGAAATGCTTGAAGTCGCCGGTCACCATCAGTCCCACGCCAACGGCCAAAGGCGACACTTCGGTATACGTCAAATAAAAATCATCCGCCATCGTTGTAACCCGGCAATCTTCGATGCCGAAGGTTTCCAACTCGCCTTTTCCGAAAAGGGGCGGATAAGCGGGGTCTTCGTAAAAATTCGTCCCGTCGTCACTGAACACCGGACGCAGGTACGACAAGGTCGTCAAATAATCGTTGCCCTGATAGTTTATGACGCGGGGATCGGTAGTATCCAGCGCCGGATCTTTTTTGTCGAACGACAGGATTTCTATTTCTCCCTCGGGATTATATACTGGAAAGCAGATTTCGCCGTCTGTCTGTTTGGGACGCTCTGCCACCCGAAGCAGCAGTCCTGTCTTACGACCCAGCCGGAAAACGCCCGGGTTTAATAAACACGTTATTTCCATTCCTTCTATACTCGGCTTCAAATCGGAAGGCCGCAAAAGCGGATTTTCTTTGAATCGTCTGGCTATATCCATACATTGGTGCATTACATTCTAAAAACAAATAAAACACGTCAAATGTCCGCATTTTTTACGTAAAAAGAGTATACTATTTTTTCAAAAGGGTATGCTAAAATAACAAATGCAAATTTTCCTCACTCCCTGCCCTTCTCCACAGGGAGAGGAGGGAGGCTGGGCTACGTCATTGGTAGGACGATAGCCTAAAGCAATCCACCAAACCCCTGAGACAACGGGCCGGGGGTGAAGATAGAATAGTTTTAGAACCGTCCCTTATTCTTTTTCGTTTTTCATCGAAAAATTGTAACTTTGCAATGTATAAACGAGTAATTCGTATGAATCGAGTGATTGCATTGCTGCTGTTCTGTCTCTACGCTGTTGGGATGTATTCCGAGAATTTGGCTATTCGATTTCTCACGAACAACGACGGGCTGTCCAACAGTTCGATCAATTGTATTTATCAAGACGCTTCCGATTTACTTTGGTTTGGCACTTGGGACGGATTAAACCGGTATAACGGCCGGGGATTTACCGTTTTCAAACCCGATCCTTCGCTTCAAAATACAATCAGTAACAATATTATACGAAATATTATAGAAGAAACGCCCGGTGTATTGTGGATTACAACCGATAATGGAATCAATCGATACCAAAAGGCAAAGAACCGGTTCGATAACTATTTCTTTTTACAAAAATCCAATAATGTATTCAAAGAAAACTCTTTTCAAATAGCTAAAAACTCTAAAAATCAAATTTTCGCTACTTACGAGGCCGCTTTATACACTTTCAATCATAAGAAAAATGAATTTGTACCATTGGTTATCGAAAATACGGGAGAAATACGGAAACTGTTTTTCGATGCAGAGGATCATTTATGGATTTATACGGGAAATAAGGAGCTGTGTCGAATACAATTACCGGACACCAACAGCCATCCTCCGGTACAAAAAGAAAATATCCGGCTGGTTGCGACCGACGTAAGCGCCGTTTTTTACAATTCCTACCGGAACAAACTGTATATACAGAAAGAAAACAGGAAGATGTTCATTGTCGATCCGGCGGATAACTCGATCACTGACTTTGACTATGAAGTGAAAGACCCTGTTTATTCCATGTTTTTCAACGGCCGGTATTGTTATATCGGGACTGCAAGGCAATTGATAGAAATTAATCCGGCTACCCGTCAAAAAATAGCGCTCATATCCGATTATTCGGTGCTGTCGATCTACGAGGACAGGCAAAATATCTTATGGGTAGGAACGGATGCTCGTGGAATCTTACTGCTAACCGAACCCAAGGAGGTCTTTTCTTCCTATTCGTCCGACAATTTACGAGGGTTTGGTTCCAGTCCGGTTCGATCCTTTTTCATCGACGCCGGCGAGCGATTATGGATCGGAACGAAAGGCGATGGTCTCTATGTGATCAAAGAAAATGAAAAGAATGACCTCATCACCAACCAATATACGCTGCAAAACGGGCTGCTGAATAATTCGGTCTATACATTGGCAGGCGATAAAAAAACCGTATGGATTGGAACCGAAGGCAACGGATTGAACTACGTCGACTTTAAACAAAACAAATTGAGTAAACTGCAAGCTGTCGACGGCATGAATCTGTCGTCCGTTTATGCCATTCATATACCCGACGACTCGACCTTATGGATCGGAACCAGCGGGTATGGATTGTATCAACTGACCGTTCGCCAATCGGCCGGCGTCTACCGGATAGCTGCTTATAAGCAATATATTTATCAGAAGGATGATACGGCTTCCATCAATAATAATATTATCTATTCCATTTTGCCCGATGGTGAAAAGGGATTGTGGATTGGGACTCGAGGCGGGGGATTGAACTATTTGGATTTAACGACCCGGCGATTTAAAAATTACCGGTTCTCCGGCGAAGATAAAAATTCGATCAGCAGCGATGACATTTTATGCCTGTTCCGCGATAGCCACAACCGCTTGTGGATCGGTACGAGCAGAGGCCTGAATCAAATGATGACAGGGGACGATAACGTGTTATTTAACCGGTATTCCGAAAAAGAAGGCATTTCCAACAATACCATCCATGGTATCCTGGAAGACAGGCAAGGAAATCTTTGGCTAAGCACCAACAAAGGGCTGTCGCAATTATTTATTACACAAAACAAGATTGTTACTTATTATCAAAATGACGGATTGCAGAATAACGAATTTTCCGATGGCGCCTACTATTCCTCGCTAAGCAGCCCGTATTTCTATTTTGGAGGGATTAACGGATATACGAAATTTGATCCGTCAAAGATATTGAAAAACGTATATATGCCTCCCCTGCACTTGGATGATTTTTTTATTAACAATATGGCTGTCGACCTTGCCGATTATACCCAACCGGGCAATGAGCAGGATCGCATCGTATTGGGATACAAAGATAAGATATTCGGTTTCACATTCACACCCCTTGATTATATGGATGGAGCCAAGTGCGATTTGGAATATCAACTGAAAAACTATAATAATGAATGGATAAAGTTGGGGCCTTCCCGCACCATCGTGTTCAGCAATATCCCTTCGGGCAATTATACATTGCATGTGAAATGGAGCAATGCCGAAAAAGAATGGAATCAAAACACGTATACGCTTTTTATTACCATTTTACCTCCCTGGTGGTTGACGGGTTATGCCTATATCATTTACGCTCTGATTACTGCCGGATTGGTTTATTTTGTCTATTATTCATTTAGAAACAAGATGATAATGAGGCACAAATTAGAGCTTCAAACGCTTGAGAACCAAAAATCGGAAGAGATTCATCAGGCCAAATTGCGTTTCTTTACGAACATTGCACACGAATTTTGCAATTCGCTGACTTTAATTTATGGCCCCTGCGAACAGCTCCTTCAAAAAGAAAACAGACAGCTTTCAGAGCGTAAATACCTGAATGTTATTAAATCCAACGCCGAACGCATGCAAAGGCTTATCCAGCAATTGATGGAATTTCGCAGAGTAGAGACAGGCTATTTGGAAGTCAACATCGAGAATGTGGATATTCACGAATTGGTCAAATACACTTCCGATTATTTCGTTGACATTGCAGAGCAAAAGAAAATAGCATTCAGTGTCCGGATGGCTACGGAGGTCTCTTTTTGGACCACCGACCGGGATTGTTTGGAAAAAATCATTTTCAATCTCCTATCGAACGCTTTCAAATATACGTCAGAAGGTAAATCTGCCACCTTAGATGTAGGTCTCGAAAACAACCATCTTAAAATAACGGCAACAAACACCGGATCGGGAATTAAATTGGAAGATCAGCAGTCGATTTTCGACCGGTTCACAATCCTGGACCGGTTTGAAAGTCAAATTCTGCAAGGAGTGGAAACGAGAACAGGCATTGGCCTGGCGTTGTGTAAAGATTTGATTGATTTATTGCAGGGTTCCATATCCGTAAAGAGCCAACCGAAGGAATATGCTTCCTTTGAAGTGTTATTGCCTTTTTTAGAAATATCCAACCTGCCTAAGGAACCATTGAAAGCACAGCAGCCGATTCCTTATCTGGATGAAGCGGTCAGAGAATTCAAAACGGAAGCCGTAATAAACAAAGAGCAGGAGCTGCACGATTCTACTCATAAGCAAACGGTACTGGTGATTGACGATGAAAGTGAAATACGTGATTTGCTTTTCGATATTTTGCAGGATCACTATCGTGTGCTTTTAGCAAAAGATGGGGAACAATCGTTTGAAATACTTGAAAAACAAATGCCCGATATTATCATTTGCGATCTAATCATGCCGGGAATGAACGGTGTGGATGTAGTACGAAAATTAAAATCGCAGGAGGTAACGGCCCATATCCCCATTCTGTTTCTAACATCGGAATCGTCTGTCGAAAGCCAGATTGCAAGTATGGAAACGGGAGTGGATACGTATGTAACCAAGCCGTTTCATACCCGTTTTTTACTTGCCGCCATTCATCAATTGCTTAATAAGCGGCAATTATTAAAAGAATATTATGATTCGCCCGCTTCCAGTGTCGAAAAAATGGATGGAAGGCTGGTGTTGAAAGCCGACAAGGAATTGATTATGAAATTAACCAAAATCGTGTCCGACAATATTGATAACGAACATTTATCATTGGATGTCATGACCAAAGAAATAGGAATCAGTAAAATTCAGCTATACCGGAAATTGAAAGAGATCAAAGACCAGACGCCTACCGAGTTTATTCGCAACATCCGGCTCGGTTATGCGGAAAAATTATTACGGACTACCAGCAAGACCGTTCAGGAAATCATGTATAGCAGTGGCTTTAACAACAAAGCGTATTTTTATCGCGAGTTTATAAAGCAATATAAAAAGACACCCAAAGAATACCGGAACCAGTCGAACGAAAAATAAATGCCGGAAACTCCAATTGTATTTATTTTTGTTTCTGACAGACTGGGCAATAATAAACGGCTCCACCCAGATAGGCTTCTTTTACAATCCGGCCCCCGCAATTGGGACAAGGTTGATTGACGGTGTTTTTGGACAGGATGGTTCGATACCGGCCGTTTTGCCCGAAAAAATCCTTCTCGGTGTCGCGCCCGCCATGGTCGGTCATTCGTTTGAGTGTTACTTTCAGGCAATGAAACAGTTCGCCTTTTTCAAAATCCGACAGGGTGGATTTTTTCCGCTTGGGATGCATTCCGGCATTGAACAGAATATCCTGCAACACACCGTTTCCAAGCCCCGGAATGCGCTGTTCGGTAGCAAGCAAGGCTTTCATGGAAATGTCTTTGGTTACACTTTGGAACATCTTTTCAAAAACGGATTCATCAAACGCATCATCCAATGGAGAAAGGCTGTGAAGACTGTTCTGATAATACGAAAATTCATTCATACAGGAAGGATTCTGAAATTCGTTCTTGCAAGCCCATATTCCGCCGTACATGGCCACCGTAAAAACGATGCAGCTGTGGTCGTCAAAGCGTATGCGCAACTGGAACTTTTCGGGACTCTGTTCCACGGAAGGATAATACCGGATATTCGTTCCTTCGCCGGCTATAACAAATGTATGGTCTTCACAGCAAATATCAACATACATTCCATGCCCGCGAGACGACACGACCTGCTTCCCAGAAAGCAGGGAATCGTATTCTTTCGGATCGCCGTTATACCACGCAAATTTGTGAGGACTGGTGGCATTGTCAACTTTAACAATTCTTCTTCCTGCCAACGTTTCTTCGACTTGCAGGCTCATGGATTTGGATTCGGGAATTTCTAACATAGCCTATTTTTCTTTGTAAGTGAATAAAAACTCCTGCAAATATACAATATTCCGGTGAAGACTTGTTATCTTTGCGGAAAAAATAGTTGCGAATGACTCGCGTTATCATCATCGAAGACGAATATTCTCCCCGCCAAATGTTGAGGGAGAAATTGAAGCAGTATTTTCCTTCCATGGAAGTTATTGCCGAATGTGAAAATGCGGAAGACGCGCTGATAGAGATCTTACGGCTGCGTCCCGATTTACTGTTTCTCGATATTCAGATGCCAGGCAAGAACGGACTTTGGCTGGCCGACGAATTAATGCGGATGAAAGGTGACACTTTTTCTCCGCCCGACATTATTTTCACTACCGGTTACACCTATTCCGAATATCTTCTGAAAGCTTTCGAACTGGCTGCTATCGACTATTTAGTGAAACCCATCGGCGTGGAAAACTTAGAGATAGCTATTGCCCGTTATTGCGAACGCGCCGGAATAACCTCCGGACTTCAGAACCTGATGGATGCCATTCAAGACGAAAAACTGCTGAAATTCAAAAGCTATAACGGATTGTTCCTGCTTTCGCCCGACGACATTGCCTATATTGAAGCCGAACGCGATTACGCCTCCATGTTCTTTACCAATGGAACCAAGGAAGACGTTTTTGAACGTTTAGGCGAGATAGAAAAGAAACTCCCGGCCGAAATATTCCTGCGCGCAGGGAAAAGCATCATCGTTCATCGAAAATATATCCGCAAAATAACCGATACCACCCTGCAGTTAGTTACCTCTTCCGCCAATTACAAGGTGGAAATATCCCGGAGCGCGATCAAGCAGTTGAAAGAAAAAATCTAAGGATGAACGACCAATTAGTTTTAGTGGTAACCCAGCATCGACCATTCGGATGGAAGATAAATCTGTACTCAGCCGTATATCAATCGGATGACAGTATCCGGATTTTAGGACTTCCCAGTATGAAAGAAGAGATTGAACGGGGCGCTTCCGATGCTAAAATCACGCTACTGAAGGCGGCCGGTGAGACTTCCGACGAAGCGTTGATCAAAGCGTATTCGAAAGAGAAAGATAAAACAAAAATCCCCCAAAGCACAATCGACAATTTGATCCGCCCCCGGATTGAAAATAACTGCTCCAAGATGCTTCAATTGGCTTTACAAACGCATATTCCGGTTTTCTTCCGCGATGTCCACGGCAGTCGGATTGTATTTACGTCCAACCGCTTGGAAGTCTTGCCCGAATCCAGTCGTTGCCTTTTTAATTTTATCAAGGATGAAAAAGGTCTGCGCTATTTCATTACCCTGACCAACGAAGATGAGGAAATCGAACTGCAACAGGAACCGGCTATCGTTCTGTCGAACGAGCCTTGTGTCGTCGTGTTGGGTAATAAAATTCACCGCGTGGAAAATATTGATTCGAAGAAGCTGATCCCTTTTTTCACTAAAACCCATATCCAGGTTCCCGCACAGGCGGAAAAATTGTACATTCAAAAATTTATTCTTAAAACAATTCCCCAATACGAAGTTCGGATAGAAGGTATTGAAATGGAAGAAAAGCATCCGGAAAGTACCGCTGTTTTAGTTTTGGAAGAAGATTTTTATTCCCGTTTGGTTTTTTCGCTGTTCTTTCAATATGGGAATCACCGGTTTTTACCAACCACCCGGCAGCGGAAACGGCGGGTGGTCATGTTGGAAGAAACGGGCGGGACGGAAAATATTACCTGGTTCGATCGTGATTTGATGCGGGAAAGTACCCTTTTCAGTCTTTTGATTGAGTTGGGTCTGACTCCGGAAAGCGAAAATCACTTTTACCTGACGCAACAGTCCGAAACGTTGCAACGATACAGTCTGATCGATTGGATGAACCGGAATCTGGAGAATCTGAACGATTTCCGTATCGAACAAAAAACCGGGCAGACTTATTATCAAGGAAAATTACGTTTGGAATCGAACGTGACCGAAAAGATCGACTGGTTCGAAATTGAGATCGTCGTAGTTTTTGAGAATTTCCGAATTCCTTTTCCCTGTTTCCGGAAACATATACTTACCGGCACTCCCGAATACGTACTTCCCGACGGAAGTATTTTTATTTTGCCCGAAGAATGGTTTCAACACTATCACGACCTTTTCCTTCATTCGGAAAGTTCGGATAAGGAAATACGGGTAAGAAAAGTACATGCGCATTTTCTGAATAATGCCATCGGTTCCTTTTTCCAAAAAGACCGGAAGAAAGATTTGGAGCAATTCATGCGGAAGCCCATTGGGCATCCCATTCCCTCCGAATTTTTAGACAGGACATTGCGTCCTTACCAGAAAGAAGGATTTTATTGGCTGGAACATTTACGCGAAATGAAATTCGGCGGCTGCCTGGCCGACGATATGGGACTTGGGAAAACGATTCAAACCATTGCCCTGCTGGAATCGGCGTATTCCCAATCGGGCGAAAAAAGGAAAACAAAGGATTCTTTCGGACAATTATCTCTTTTCGACGAAATGGAATCGTTACTTCCCGCCTCGCTGGTCGTTGCTCCTACTTCCCTGCTGCACAACTGGCAAAATGAATTGAAGAAATTCGCCCCCGGTTTGAAGGTGTATGTCTATGCAGGAAATAAGCGCCGGAATTCAGGAGCAATCAGCGATCTATTCAACAGCTATCAAGTGATTGTTTCTTCGTATGGAATCGTAAGGAGCGATTGTGATTATCTGGCAAACTATCCTTTTTATTACCTTATCTTAGATGAAAGTCAGTACATAAAAAACCCCGACTCCATTATTTATAAAGCGGTTAAGAATTTGTCTTCCGACCATAAACTGACGCTCACCGGGACGCCTATCGAAAATTCGCTTACCGACCTCTGGGCACAATTCAATTTTATTAATCCCGATATGCTGGGAAGTCTTTATTCTTTTCGTGATAACTATATCAACCGGATTGTTCGCGATAAAGACAAAAAAGCGGAAGCCAACTTGCTCCGAATGATTCAACCGTTTATGCTTCGCCGTACCAAGGAGGAAGTTACTCCCGAACTGCCGCCCCTCACACAGGAAATCGTGTATTGCGACATGACCGAAGAGCAGGAAAAAGTGTATGTGGCTGAAAAAAACAGTATCCGGAACGAAATGCAGGCAAACAAGGAACGTTTTCTGAAAAACAATATTATGGCGTTGCAATGCCTGTTGCGTTTACGGCTGCTTTCGAATCATCCGGCGCTGACGATTCCTGAATACACAGGCGATTCGGGAAAATTCGATCAGGTGCTGCTTTATTTCGAAAGCATCAAGGCGGCCGGACACAAAGTGTTGATTTTTTCCTCTTTTGTCAAACATCTTCAAATGCTGATACAACTATTTGAAGAGCGCGACTGGAAATATGCGCTTCTCACAGGCCAAACGATCCACAGGGAAGAAGAGATCGCCCGCTTTAACGGGAATCCGGACATCAACGCCTTTTTTATTTCGTTGAAAGCCGGAGGAACCGGTTTGAACCTCACTGCTGCCGACTATGTGTTTATTCTCGACCCCTGGTGGAATCCGGCTTCCGAAATGCAGGCGTTGAGCCGGTCGCATCGCATCGGACAAGACAAGCCGGTCATGGTTTATCGCTTTATATCAAGCGATTCGATTGAAGAAAAGATCATCGACCTGCAAAACAAAAAAAGCCGGTTGTCGAATACCTTCGTTGCATCCAATAATCCGCTAAAACAATTGAATTACAGTGAAATTGAAACGCTGTTCGACTGACTGTGCGATTATGGGGTTAGGTTGTTATTTTTAGCCGTGTGCGACTGAGCACTTACAAACCATTCCGTGACAGGCTTTTATTCGCTTGCAATAAAAATAGTATCACCCGGAAGCGGCGGTTCGGCTTCCGAAAGCGGAATTAATTGGTATTTATACAGTTTATACGGCGTATATCCTAATTCGCCGAATAATTCAAGCAAATTTTTTTCATTGTCAGGCCATACTTCTACCTGAACTTTAGGGTGGTATTTCCGTATCAGTTCTTTCATATCCGAAAGCACAATGTATTCATATCCTTCAATATCACATTTGATATAATCGATTCGGTCTAAATCTCCGAACAGCAGTGAAGGTCTCTTCATTTGAGCTTTAAATTTAAATTCTTGGTTTTCAACCGATCCATCACGATGCGGATCATAAACATGCGGCAAGCCCGTACTTAAAAATCCCATTTGAGGAGAAGAAACCAGTTCAACGGTTTTTTCTTCCGCTCCCAAAGCGTAGGGATAAAGGGTGATGTTGGGGTATTTCTTCGCTTTCTCATTGAAAACCGTATTATAAACAGCAATCGGCTCCACAGAGTAAACTTTTCCCGAACGACCTGCCCAGCGGGCAAATAAAATGGAATAATAGCCTAAATTCGCTCCGATATCAATCACAACATCCCCTTCGTCAATCAAATGTTTTGCAAGATAGTGATACGAATAAACCGGATTGAGCTTTAATAATCCCGTCCGGTAAAATAAGAAATACGTTCGTTGCAGGATACGAAGATAGTTTGTTAATCCTAAAGTTTTGAAAATAAATCGCTTTATCTGTTTAATCATAGACTCGTCCTTTAGTAAATTTTGTGTAAAAGTAAATAAAATTTTTCATAATTTGGATATTCATAAAAAATAAGAATTATTGTTCTATACCCGCATCGTTGTTATTATCCGCGTGCGGTTCTTTTTTCATTTCCAGTTCCCCGAATTTCCATGTAAAGTTAATGCCTATGGAACGGAAAGGAATTTGACGAAGGCTGTTGGTTACAAAGCCCGGTCCGTACATATCCACTCGCTGATCGACGTATTTGCTGAGAAAATTATTGGCAGTCAGTGCAATACTTCCATTCTTATTCCAAAATAGTTTCCGGATGGCTATGCTATAGAATGTGAAGGAAGGGTAATTACCTTGCGCTTCGTGGTGTCGCGAATTGAAGGCTCCAAAAAATTCCGCTGCAAAATTCTTCGGCAATTGATACGAAGCATTGATATTAAAGCGGTATATAGTGCCGTGTGAATTGTACCCGGTATCTACCTGATTGATTGTACTCCGGTAGAAAAAAGTCAAATTGGAGCGCAGGTTTAAATTTTTACCCACATGAAAATCCAAGAACAGATTGGCGCCTGTATTCTTCTCAACACCGATATTTTCCCGAACGGAAACGGCGGCATTGGAATACGTAGTGTCGCCAATTTGGATGGAGGGATAATAGGTGGTGTACGACTGTATGTCGCCATTGCTTTGTCTGTAAAACAGGGTAAACATCAATGAGCCTGTATTACCCAGACTCTTGCTGTAGGAGGCTTCATACCGGTCCCATATCTCCGGCTTTAAATTTGGATTTCCCATAGAAATGCTGGTGGGATCGCTTGTATTGATAAAAGGGTCCAAATCTCCGTAGTCGGGACGGTTGATTCTCTTGGTAAAACTCAACTTGACCGTCTGCGTTTCGCCTATTTTTTTCATCAGGAAAATAGATGGAACAAAAGTGTTGTATCTCTTATGAATGGTTTGCTGCGCATCGGCATAAAACGCCCTTATTTGAGTCAGTTCGTCGCGCCCGCCGATTCTTGCGCTAAGCGTTTTACCAATAGGAAAATTTAATTCGGCATAAGCCGCATATACTTTTTGATGATAGTCGAAACTATTCGAGAGGGACGAATTGTAGAGATAATCGGCAGCGGCAGCATTCCACATCAAAACATCGGCAATGCTGGAAATATCATATCCGCTGAATTTTCCGCCTACTCCAAGACTTACTTCTTTGTGCAGTGGTTGCACATAATCTACTGTCGCCTCATATTCATTTTCTTTTGCAGGATTGGCATTTCGAGTGCCGTATATCAAAGAATCCTGCGGCTGAAGGTATTGATTGTTATTAGCTGTTCTTGTGTTGTGCGCAAAACTGCCATTCATGCCTATTTCCAACTGCTGCTCCTTGTTTCTAAAAGAGTGCTGATAATTCAGGCTTGGGTCAAAACCGTAATCTGAAAAAGCGCCTGTGGTCTTGTTGATGGAATTCATATCTGAAAAAATATTTCCTCCAAAATCCTGCATCTGCTCCGATTGATTGGTATGTCCCGTTGAATTATTGCCGAAACGAAAATAATTTAAGGCGCCTGTAATACTGTTGAGTGAGTCTGGATTCCAGTCAAAACCGCCTCCCGCTTGAAATCCGTGCCGGGTAAAACTGCCGCTTCCGGCTTGCTGCAAAAAATAATTCGTCTGGGCAACGGTATCGGTCGATGTCCGTTTTAAATCGGTATGCGTTGTTGTGGACAACCTCACATTGCTATTCATAAATGCGTTAACGCCAAATTTTTCTTTCCGGGCATGGAAATTAAAAGAACCGTTTTGCATGATTGTTCCCGCTGTTAAAGACAGATTTCCGTTTATACCTTCCAGCGTGTTGTGTTTAAGTATGATATTAATGATGCCGCTCGTACCTTGCGCATCATATTTAGCTCCCGGATTGGTAATCACCTCGATACTTTTTATTTGATTGGCAGGAATCGATTGCAGCACGTCCGTAATATTACTTCCGAAAATAGTAGATGGCTTCCCGTCGATCAAAAATCGAACATTGCTACCGCCAGCCAACTCCACATTGCCATCCACATCTACCGAAACCATCGGCACTTTTTTCAGAACATCCGTTGCAACGCCCGTTTGAGAGGTAACATCTTTTTCTGCATTGTATATCAGTCTGTCTAATTTATTTTCCACCGTTTTGGCTGTGGCAACTACTTCTACCGAATTGAGCATCATGGCGTCGGGTTCCATTGACAGATTCCCTAAATCGACAAAAGGACTTGCTTTTGCGAAAGTTAAGGACTTGAATATTGTTTTATATCCAATCAAATGGGCAGTCAGTCTGTATTCTCCCAAGGGTATTTTGTCTAAAAAGAATGCTCCCATAGAATCGGTCGATGTATAATTTAAAGCTTTCGTTGTATCTTTTACAGCGTAAAGCGATATATCAACAAATTCTACAGGAGCGTTTTTTTCCAATAATCTACCTTTTACGGAGCCGGATTCTTGAGGATAGACTACAGTCGTAATGCCTACAAGAAATGATATCAAGATAATCTTGTATTTCAGGGAAGTCACCTTTAATTAATTTGATACAAGTAAATAGCCGAATTTATTTAACTACAAGCACTTTAAAACTGTCAGGCACTATGCTTTTCCGTCCGTTGGCATCCGGAGTTGAACTGAAGTCGGGAGCCGGCAAATAGACGGTATTGGTGTTTGTGTTTAAAGTGATTGTTCGTGCGCCTGCTTTGGTGGCAACGTTGCTTACGTTGTAAGTAGCGCCTGTGCGTTTCAAAACGGTCAACGTGCCATCGCCGCCGCCATTGGAGGAGAAAACGGTTTCCGTATTCGGATTATACGCAACTCCATCGCAACCCTCACCGATAGGATACGTGTTAACAATCGTTCCTTTTTCATAATTCACCACAACCAGCGTTTTGTTGTCGCATCCGGCAAAGAGCAATTTGTTCTTTACATCGATAGCCAATCCCGAAGGTGAATCCCCTTTAGGTGCAAGCGGAATGGTTTTTACCACTTTAAAACTTTTCAGGTCGATTTGTGCAATTGCGTTTTTATTTTCGAGATTGACAAAGAGCAATCCTTTGCCGTCGGAAACAGCGGTTTCGGGTTTAGCGCCGTCCAGCGAAACGGTTTGAATTACCTTTTCTGTTTTCGCGTCAATAACAGAAAGCGAATTGCCTCTTCCGTTTCCCGTAATAATGGTTTTAGTAAAAGGCTCGTAAATAATTCCATCGGGATTTTTATCCGTTGCGATGGTGTTGGTTACTTTGTTCGTAGCCAAATCAAATACGGAAACAGTATTTGCCGTGCCGTTGCTGATAAATCCCTTGTTGTTTTCGTAGTCGAAAGCAATACCGTGAACTCCTGAAAGTCCCTGTATAACACCAATTTCTTTTCCTGTTTTCTCATCCAGGATATTCACCTGGTCGCCATGCGAAACGTACAATTTTCCTGCGTTTGAAAGCGCCAGGTAATCATAGCGACCGTTTCCGCTTACCGGATAGGTAGCTACCACTTTCATGTTTTGTTGAGCGTTTGCACAAAAGCATACTGCAAGGAGGCAAACGATAAGTCCCATTGTTTTACTGATAGTTTTCATACGAAAATTTGCTAAAAATGAATTGATAATTAAACTTGCATAAAGAACGGATTCAAAATGAAAAAATTTTATGCAAGCCAAAAAAAATGATCCGCCTCGCAATAACGAGTTGAAAGAGGATTGCAGGTCTATGTCTGCAATGGCGATGCGTCAAAAAATTTGCGTAACATTATAAAATATTCTTATTCGTTTTGAAATTCTCATTTAGTTTGATTACTTTTGTTGTTGAAATGACAATCTGAAATTTATTAATGTTAGCTTATTTATATTCAATGGAAACAATAGAAAAAATACTTGCAAAAAAACTACTTAAAATAAAGGCAGTTAAGTTGCAGCCGGCGAATCCCTTTGTATGGGCATCGGGATGGAAGTCACCGATTTATTGCGATAACAGAAAGACCTTGTCTTATCCTGCATTGCGAAATTTTATCAAATTGGAACTGGCCCGTACGATCATAGAGAATTTTGAGAATGTAACAGCCATAGCAGGAGTTGCCACAGGCGCTATTGCCCAAGGCGCTATGGTGGCGGAAGAATTGCATCTGCCTTTTGTTTATGTCCGTTCGACGCCGAAAGACCACGGCTTGGAAAATTTAATCGAAGGCGACCTGAAACCCAAATCGAAAGTGGTGATCATCGAAGATTTGATTTCTACGGGAGGAAGCAGCCTGAAAGCAGTCGAAGCCGTTCGTAACGCAGGTTGTGATGTCATCGGGATGGTTGCTATTTTTACGTATGGATTTTCCATCTCTGAAGAACGATTCAAAGAAGCAAAAGTTAAATGGATTACACTCTGTAATTATGATGCGATTTTAGACGAAGCGTTGAAAACCGACTATATTGCGGAGTCGGAAATCAAAACGCTCCAGGAATGGAGGAAAGACCCTGCGCATTGGAACTCTAAATGATAGATTTGTAAATGATGACCGAATTTATTAGCGACATTAAAACGGTTGCTTGCAGTAACCGGAGTATTTATGAGACGCTTGCCGATTTGAATAATCTCGAAAAATTAAAGAATCAAATCCCGTCCGACAAAATAGAAGATTTTTCTTTCGATAGCAATTCCTGCTCATTCTCTGTTCAACCGGTGGGCAAAATCCGTTTTACCATTGTAGAACGTGAGCCCTTGAAAACCATAAAATTAGTTGCCGATCAATCGCCGGTAGCCGTAACAATGTGGATTCAGCTCAAAGAAACCGGAGCGCAAGAAACGAAAATGAAACTCACCGTTAAAGCCGACTTGAATCCGTTTCTCAAACCCATGATATCCAAACCGCTTCAAGAGGGTATCAATCAAATCGCCGATATACTGGCTAACGTACCTTATGAAACTTTGGCATAAAAATATCCCAATCGATTCGGAAGTCGAACGGTTTACGATCGGGAAAGACCGCGAAATGGATTTGTACCTGGCTAAATCCGACGTGCTTGGCTCCATGGCACACAGCACGATGCTCGAAAGTATCGGCTTGTTGACTTCGGACGAACTTCGACTGTTGCTTGCCGAGCTTCGCTCCATTTATGTAGCGATTGATTCGGGGCAATTCGTAATGGAGGAAGGGGTGGAAGATGTTCATTCGCAGGTAGAACTTTTGCTGACCCGGAAATTAGGAGATACAGGGAAAAAAATACACAGCGGTCGCTCGCGCAATGATCAGGTCTTACTCGATTTGAAACTTTTCACACGGGAAGCCATTCAACAATTGGTGAATAACGTTTCGACGCTGATTGATATTCTTATCAGCCAAAGCAATCAATACCAAGCGGTTCTGATGCCCGGTTACACCCATTTGCAAATTGCCATGCCTTCGTCCTTCGGATTGTGGTTTGGCGCTTATGCCGAAAGTTTGACCGATGATCTACAGTTACTGTTGGCAGCCTATAAAATTTGCAATCGCAATCCTTTAGGTTCGGCGGCAGGCTATGGTTCTTCTTTCCCTTTGAACCGGCAAATGACTACCGACCTGTTGGGCTTTGATTCCATGAACTACAATGTGGTTTATGCTCAAATGGGTCGGGGAAAATTAGAACGCACTGTAGGTTTCGCCCTGGCGGGAATTGCAGCCTCATTGTCTAAATTAGCATACGACGCCTGTTTGTTCAACAGTCAGAATTTCGGATTTATAAAGCTCCCGGATCAATTTACCACCGGTTCGAGCATCATGCCTCATAAAAAAAATCCTGATGTGTTTGAGTTAACGCGGGCTAAATGCAACCGGATTCAAAGTATTCCTCAACAAATTACTTTAATTACCAATAATTTACCTTCGGGTTATTTCCGGGATTTACAGATTACCAAAGAGATCTTTCTTCCGGCATTTGATGAGCTATCCGATTGCATCCACCTGATTGCTTTGATGATGCAATCGCTGGAAGTCAACAGGCATATTCTCGACGACGACAAATATTCGTTACTTTTCAGCGTAGAAAAAGTAAATGAACTGGTCTTGCAAGGCGTTCCTTTCCGCGAAGCATACAAGCGAATCGGGTTGGAGATTGAAGCCGGTAATTTCATTGTCGAAAAGAAAGTAAATCATACGCACGAAGGCAGCATCGGAAATCTTTGCAACGACCGGATCGAAAAGCTTAAAGTTGAAATTATCGGTGAATTCCGGTTTGAAAAAGTAAATAGGGCGGTGAAGAATCTGCTGGTCTATTGATCTTTCAGGAACTTGATACTACCGCTTAAACCCCCTCTGATACATTTCCGGAATAAACGCATTGTATTTGTTGGCGTTAGCCGCATTCAACACCCAGTAAGGATTTCGTAGCAGAGCGCGACCCAGAGCGACCAAGTCGGCCCGCCCGTTCTCGATGATTTCTTCGGCAAGATCTGGACTGTCGATTAAGCCGACGGCAATGGTCGGGATGCCGCATTTCTCTTTGATGATCCTCGAAAACTCTACCTGATAGCCGGGATATGATTTTACCGGATTTTCAGTCAGCCCACCCGAACTCACATGGACAAGATCGAGATAATTTTTTACCTGATCGACTATTTTAACCATTTCATCCATATCAATGCCTCCGGCCTGGTAATCGGAAGCCGAAACCCGCATTTCCAGCAGAACATTTTCGGGAATGACTTCCTTAATTGCCGCAAGAATAAGTTTCAAGAACCGTACACGATTTTCAAGCGAGCCGCCAAATTCGTCCGCCCGTTTGTTGGTAAGCGGCGATAAAAACTCATGTACCAAATAGCCGTGCGCCGCGTGGATTTCTATCATATCAAACCCGGCTTCGACTGCCCGCAACGCTGCTGTTTTGAAATCATCGACCTTTTGCAGAATTTCCGGTTGGGTCAATTCATGCGGAATGCCGTATTCGCTATTGAAAGCCAAAGCGCTTGGCGCTACTATGTTGGCATCGTCAAAACCTTTACGCCCGGCATGGGCAAGTTGTAACGCCATTTTTGCTCCGTAGTGGTGGCATTCGCCGACTAACATCTTCAAACTGTTCTTTTGTTCGTCGTTCCAAATGCCCAAGTCTTTCGGCTCAATACGTCCTTCGGGACTGACAGCCGTTGCCTCTACAATGATTAAACCGACGCCGCCAACGGCTCGCGTCACATAATGGACAAAATGCTTTTGATTGGCCAGCCCATTCTTACCTGCCTGCCACATACACATGGGAGGCATAACGATTCTGTTCCTTAACAGAAGATTTTTGATGGCGTATTCTTCAAAGAGTTTCATTGTGGACTTTTTTATATATTAAAATGAATGCAAAATGATGTGGAATGTTAAGCCAATTCGTAATCGTTAATAAGTATTTTAGGCGAAATATTTAATTGATGATTTAGGTTGCGTATCATTTCCACCGTCAATTTTCTTTTGCGGTTTAAAACATCCGAAACTCTGCTGTTACTGCCGATTACAGGTACTAAATCCTTTTGTTTCAAATGCATTTCTTCCATACGTATTTTAATAGCCTCTATGGGATCAGGAGCTTCTATGGGATATTGCTTTTTTTCATATTCGTCTATGAGCAAAGCAAGTATATCAGCTTCATCGCTTTCGGAAGTATTCCCTGGCGCATCAAAAAATAATTCCATCCTTTTTAATGCAGTCCTGTAATCATCTTCTGTTTTTATAGGTTTAATACTCATATTCTCAATTTTTTATATTGTATTAGCATCAATTTTATCATATTCTATGTGAGTTCCAACAAATCGAATAAAAATCCATTGTTTTTCAAAATTAAATTTGGCAATAAGCCTGTATGAATTTCCTTTTATATTAAAAACAATACGATTGTTTCTCAGAATACTTGCAGTTGTATATGTTTGTTTTACATCAGCAGGATTCCGCCAGTCGGCATTGATTACGGTGTCATACCATGTTTTTAAATACTGTTCTGTGTCGGGATACTCCTCCCAAAATTTTCTCAATGTACTTTTTGCAAATATTCTTTCCATTCATTTTTAAACTCTCGGCAAAAATATAAATTATTTCCCAAATTGGAAAATTTATTTAATAAAAAACAATATCTTTGTACCCATGAGGGATGCGAAATATTTATCAATAAATAAAAAACAAAACAATGGAACAGAAAATTTGTCAAAGTTGTGGAATGCCGATGCTTACAGCCGAAGAATTTGGAAGCAACAGCGATGGAAGCGCGAATATGGAGTATTGCGTTTATTGTTTTAAAGATGGTAAGTTTACCGTTGAGGCTACAATGGATGAAATGATTGCCCGCTATGCGGAATTTCCCGATGCACTGAAAGATGAAAACGGGAACAGCATCTCGAAAGAGCAATTCATTGCCAACATGAAAGTCTTTTTACCTACATTAAAACGTTGGCAATGAATAAAGGTCAGGGAGTCTGAATCACCACCGTCGAAATAGAGTGCGGCAAAGCGGTTACAGGAGCTTGCTTTCCTGCAATATAAAGGAGATAGTCCATTTTCGTATCGGTAGGATTCATTACAACGACGGCTATTTTTCCATCGGTATTCAAAAAGGCAGTAGCCAGCAAACCATCGCCTCGATTAGACGAAGCGACGATACGTTTCGCACCCGGACGCACAAACTTGGAGAAGTGGCCAATGTAATAATAACTGTTTGTAAAAATCAATTTTCCGCTTTGGGTGTCGGCATGGATAGGCGCAAAGCAGAAGTTGCCGACATGATTCGGCCCTCCATGTTCGTCCAACAGCACGTTCCAGTCGGTCCATGCTACCGTCCCGTTATTGAAATCATTGATCATGGAATATCCGTATTTTTCGCCTAAATGCCATTCGTTCAAGTTTGCTTCATCGTATTTCTCTCCACAGCCTTCGGTAAAGACCAATTGCTTATCGGGAAAGGATTCGTGCACTCGCTGCACATTGTCGAACATCATTCCATGGTCCGTCCAGGTTTCATACCAGTGAAAACCGATTCCCCAAACGTAGCTTGCAGCCTCCCTGTCATTCAAAATCCCGCTTACTCTCTCGTAAATAAGATCCCTGTTATGATCCCAGACTATCAGTTTCTTGTCGGCCATCCCGGCTTTTTGCAAGCTAGGCCCCAGAAAATATTTGACAAAATCGCGTTCTTCAGTCGTCGTGTACATGCACGATTCCCAGGTCTGTTTAGCCATCGGCTCATTTTGCACCGTTAATCCCCAGATTGGAATTCCCTGACTTTCGTAGGCTCGAATGAATTTGACAAAATAGTTAGCCCATGTCTGGCGGTATTGCGGAAGCAAATGCCCGCCGTGGAGCATATCGTTATTATCTTTCATCCACGCCGGTGGACTCCATGGACTTACAAATACCGGCAAAGACCCTCCCGCTTTTTGGAGAGCTTGCTTAATAAGTGGAATGCGGTACTTCATATCGTGCTGCACGCTAAATGTAGTCAACGCTGTGTCGTTGTCGGCGACGTAGGTATAACTGCCGGTAGAGAAATCGGAACTGTTTATTGTCGTTCGTCCAAACGAATAGCCGATGCCTTTCTGAGGATCATAGCAGGCGGTCAGAAATTCCTGTTGAGCGGCTTCAGGCAACTTGGCAAAGGTTTCTGCAGCCGCGTCGGTAAATGCACCTCCAATACCGATAAAGGTTTGAAACGTTTTGCTTGCATCCACAAACACACAAGCTTGCGTCTCTAAAGGTTGTTGTGCCGGCGTAAAAGACAAAGCGCCCGATTCCGAAAGTCGCAGAGGAGTATCTTTTGCTGTGGTATAAACGGTTGCCTGTTGGGCGTGCACCGTTAGTACAGTGCATAGACAAAAAAACAAAATTTGAAAGAAGCTTTTCATATATATCGTTTTATATTATTTTCTCCATTGGTAAGATACAATGGAAGTTGGTGGTACTGTATGAGTAAAACGGTTCGTTCCGTCGTTTATTGTAATTTCCTTATTTTCACTCGTAGTATTCAATAAAACCAGCGCATAGCTTCCATCGGTATTTTCAAAAGCCGAAAAAGGAACTCCTGTTTCGGAGTAGCCTGTGGTTCCGATTCGCGTAGCGCCCGGATGCACCACCGAAGATAGATGCCCGATAATGTAATAATGGGAGTTACGACTGATGGTTTTATAATCCGACCGGTCGATGTCGACAGCGCCATAACAGGTTTGACATCCTCCGTCGCGATTGGGTCCACGATCGGTATCAAGCATCAGGTTCCAGACAATAACCGCTTTACACCAATTGTTGACCGTACCTAAAGCTATTTCCTGCATATCCTCCATCAGGCGATCGGATAAATTTCGTCCGTCGTTCCAGGTTCCGATAGAAGTTTCGGTAAATATCAATTCCTTGTCAGGGTACTTGTTGTGCACGTTCAACAATTCGCTTTTATCCCCGCCGTAATTATGATAGGCCGCGCCGGCGACTGCGGCATCGTCTGTGCCCGAATCATAAATCTTTACCGGATAACCGCTTTCTCCCGGAATATTATCGTAATTATAATTGTGGTCGAACAGATAGATTTTCGTATCCAACCCTGCGGCTTTCAATTGAGGCGTTAGCGAATTTTTTACAAAATCGCGTTCTTCCTGCCATCCCATATACAGCGAGGCTGAATTTCCACGGTTTAAGGGCTCGTTTTGCGGCGTAACCGAATAAACAGGAATCCCTGCTTTAGCAAAAGCCTGTATCCATTTCACAAAATACGCTCCGTAGTCGGAATAATAAGCCGGATTCAGTTGTCCGCTCGTCCATGAATTAAACGGTTTCAGATCGGTTAAGTTATTTACTTTCATCCATCGGGGACAAGTCCATGGAGAACCCAAAATTTTAATATCGGGGTTAATGGACAAAATTTCCTTCAGTATGGGAATGACGTAATTATTTTCTTCCGAAGTCAAAGCAAAATTTTCTATTCCTTTGGTATCGCAACACGTATATTCGCTTAACGAAAAATCGGAACAACCGATAGA
>Ga0123357_10000270_pt1 | contig 49669 bp, 51 predicted proteins | sample TergutEmb28metaG_FD_89873 | JGI IMG/M metagenome (GOLD analysis project Ga0123357, IMG submission 89873) | Embiratermes neotenicus P4 segment gut microbial communities from Petit-Saut dam, French Guiana - Emb289 P4 | ecosystem: Host-associated > Arthropoda: Insects > Digestive system > Gut ...
TGCTTGCTGCGCCGCTGCTTGCTGCGCCGCTGCTTGCTGCGCCGCTGCTTGCTGCGCCGCTGCTTGCTGCGCCGCTGCTTGCTGCGCCGAGTCCGATCCGGTCTCTGTTAATTTTTGTTCCATGGGATAAATTATAATACGATAATTGAATGAATTCATCCCATTCAATATACTTACTTAATTATGCGTAAAAATTACCAATTCGGTATATCTTTTGTTTTTATAAGCATTGTTTTTTTCACAATTTTTTCCGGATGTGCGACCGCTGGCAATCAGGCGCTTTTTGGCAGCTCTCCTGTGGCCCTGGTTTCCGTTGTTGCCAATAACGACATCAACTGGAGCGGCGAAGCGCCCACCAGCCGCCTTGTTATTACCAGAACCCAGCGCCGCGCCATGGATGCTGACCCTGACCAAAACATTGCGACAGATACAGTTATTCTTATTGACGATGCCGGGGAAATTATACGAACAACACTGGAAACATCATCCAATATTGTTTTTGCGCCTGCCTCTGATGTATTAAATGCCGCTTCCTACAAGGATGCCCGTCCCAATTCAAATCAAGCCAAGGACGAAATGGCCAAGCCCGAAGGTTTCCGTTATGTATATTACAGGGATAATAATTTTTTATCCGGCTTTGCCTCGGAGACCGGAATAAATAGAATGCTTTTTGTCACCCTTAACCTGACCAAAAGCATGTCATCGGGGTTCAGTAAAAACGGAACTGCCCGGGCCAATGTCAGTATGACGATCATGCTAAAGGACGAAACCGGTAAAACCCTTTTTAATAAGGTTTACGAATCAGCAAGCCGGGACGTTTTTAAGGTAGAAGGCGGCATGTATTCCGAATACGAGCTTAAGCAGTGTATGATTTCTGCGATACAAGATGCGTGTTATTATTTTTTGGATGATTTTTAAAGCAGGAATTGTTTTGGAACTATTGGAAAGGAGGCCTGTTGATTATGGTAGATGCGAAAATTGCCGCCGCGCTGGCTGTGCAGCGCAGAGAAATTACAGAGTATTATGTGTATTCGGCTCTTGCGAAGATCTGCAAAGACCCGGGTAATGCCGCTGTTCTGCAGAATATAGCTGACGAAGAAAAAAAGCACGCGCAGTTCTGGCAAAACAAAACCGGGACAGAGGCGAAACCTTCGCGCTTTAAGATATTCCATACTGTGTTAAGGGCCCGCATTCTGGGATTGACTTTTACCCTCAAACAAATGGAAAAAACCGAAAAAAAGATCTCCCTCGCTACAGGCAATTTGGCCGAACATTTCCCCGGAGCCGATACAATTATGCGGGACGAGGCAGATCACGAAAAAAAACTTATTAACATGCTGGACGAAGAACGGCTTCGTTACGCGGGTTCGGTGGTGCTTGGGCTCAACGATGCACTTGTGGAACTGACCGGCTCCCTTGCCGGTTTTACACTGGCGCTCGGCAATACCAGGCTTATCTCCCTTGCCGGCCTTGTTACCGGCGTATCAGCTTCCTTTTCAATGGCGGCTTCCGAGTTCCTATCGTGCAGGGCGGAGAACGATCCCAGGGCCGCCAAATCCGCGTTGTATACCGGCATTGCCTATGTAATTACAGTTGCAATACTTATATTACCTTTCCTGCTGCTGCCAAACAAATTTGCCGCTCTTGGAATTACACTTTTGGCCGCTGTGCTGATCATTCTTGTTTTTAATTATTACCTTGCCACCGCCCGCGATCTTGATTTTAAATCACGGTTCCTGGAAATGACAGCAATCAGTATTGGAGTCGCGCTGCTTTCTTTTGGGATTGGTTTTATTCTGAACAAGGTATTGGGAGTATAGCAGGGCAGCGATTAAGGGTTTACAATCGGGGATTTGCTATTGAGAGTTTACAGCAGGACCTCGGCCAGGTAAGCGCTGCCTTCCAGGTAATAACCTGTTTCCAGGTCTTCGATTTTTTCGATGATTCCCCTGTCAAGCAAAAACTGAACCGACTCGCATATGTCAGTATTGTTTTTTTTCCATGACAAATGCGAGAAGATTTCCCAGTTTTACATAGATCATGAATCTTTGTTTTTCTGTCACGGTTTTTCGCTCCCGTGGTATAGCATCATTTGGCGGTTCTCGCGGCTGCCATTTCAATCAGTTCATTAACAACATCTTCGTTGGATTGGGTATGCAGCGCTTCATAACATTCGTCAAGATAATTAAGTCCTCCGTCAGACAGCAGCCGTTCGGCAGTCTTTGATATTGATATTTCCTGTTTTTTTGCATAAGCACTCAGGATCATTGCTGTCCAGATTTCTTTGGAATTAATCATTTTCCAAAATTATAATTGATCGGGCAGATTTTTTTAAATGGAAAAAAAGAGCGGTAAACGATCGCCGCTTAATATAACGCGCCAACCGCTAACCGCCCTCTTAATTCCGAATTCCGAATTCAGAATTTCGAATTTATTTGGTCAGCCTGTTAATCAGATCCATAACCTGCTGGGCGCCCTGGGCGCTGGTGATCTTGCCGTATGCTACGTTCTGGTAGATAAGGAACAGCCCTGCGTTCCATTCGGTGTCGCTGGGCATATTCGGGTTGCGCGGACCGGCGTGTTTGCCGGCTACGTCCAAATATCCGGCCTGTTTTTTTGTTGAATCATCGGCGTTGGCCAGTATTGCTGCACGGCCTGCCGGTGTTACAGGAATACCGTAGCTGGTGCCAAGGAAACCCCACACCACCGGGTCATTGATGTAATAGCTGAGGAACTGCACTGCGGCCTGGGGGTTCTTGGAATTCTTGTTGATAGCCATCATCTGGCTCATCTGTCCCCAGAGGCGGTTGCCGACTGCGGCGTTGGGAAGTTCGATCAGTTCGAGATCATCGGGTGTCGCGTTGGAATAACCGGTGATCTGGTTGGACCATGTCTGCATGACCGCAGTCTTGCCCGCAATCAGGGACGAGGTGGCTTCGCTGGTCTCGGCGTAATCTGCCGCGACTCCTGCGGGCGGAATAAGTCCGTCATTGCGCCACTTTGCCCACATGTCGAAGTACTTCTGGACATCGGCCGCTGTAAGGTGGGTCTGTGTTCCGTCCCACATGTCGGTGCCGTTGTCGCCGCACCAGTAACCAAAGAATACGGAACCGGTTACTGTGGCGCCGTTATCGGTCATGGCATAAACGCCGGCCGGAAGCTTGGCCTGTACCTGGCGGAGCCAGGCGTCAAATTCTGCCCAGGTCATGGAAACATTGGGCATGGGGGCGCCGACTCTTTCGAGCAGGGACTTGTTGTACATAAGCGCGGGCATGTTGGTGGCGACCGGAAGCGCATAAAGAATACCGCTTCTGGTTCCGGCCTGGACTGCCGCAGCGTCTACTTTGGAAATATCAAGCACGCCGCTCTTTACATAGGAATCCAGGGGAAGAAGAAGATCTTCGATCCCGGGGGCCTTGTTGATCTGATCGCTGATTCCGAAGTTGGAAAAATCACCGCCGACCTGAACAATATCAACCGCCATTCCGCCGGCGAACTGAGTCCGGAATTTGTCGAAATGCTCGTTGGTTCCAGGCGCCGGTTCTCCGGCGACCACAATGCCGGTCCTTTCTGTAAATACGTCAATGGCCTGCTGTACAGCCTTGAGCCTGGACTCGGCGCCCCAGAATGACCAGCGAACCACGGAAGTTCCGGGAGCGGCAGCGGCAGTCTGCGTTGTCTGCGAATTGCCTCCGGCAAAGACGACAGAGCCTGCGATTGCAAACACTGCCAAAAGCAACATTATTCTTTTCATAAAATCCTCCATAAAAATATTACCAGGGTAAACTACCCTTTAATACCCGTTGTGGTAATGCCCTGCACAAAATACTTCTGCAGGGAGAAAAATAAAATAAACGAAGGTACAAGCGACAGAACCGACATTGCGAACATGGAACCCCACGAGGAAACCCCTGACGAATCAAGGAACAGCCTTAGTCCGAGAGGCACCGTAAACAGATGCGGAGAGTTAAGGAAGATCATCTGGCTGAAGAAATCATCCCAGGTCCAGAGGAAGGTGAACAGAACGGTCGTGATGACCGGCGGAATGCTTAACGGCATAATGATCTTAAGGTATATTCCGAATTTACCGCAGCCGTCAATGTAGGCCGACTCGTCCATGTCTTTGGGAAGGCTGCGTATAAACTGCACAAGCAGGAAAATAAAAAACGCGTCTCCGCCGAAAAACTTCGGAACGATAAACGGATAATAGGTATTGATCCAGCCGAACACCCTAAAAATAATGTAGCGCGGAATTGTTGTAACGTGTCCCGGCAGCATCAGGGTCATCAGCATTATAGCGAACCAAAAGTTGCGTCCCGCGAATTTGAGCCGCGCAAAAGCGTACGCGGAAATTGAACAAAAAATCGCGTTGGCAATTACGCAGCCGATGCAGATGATAAATGAATTGATAAAGAACCGGCCAAAGGGAACATTGGCGGCGCCCTTCCAGCCTTCACTGTAGTTCTTAAAAGTCCATATTTTTGGCAGCAGGCCCGGGTCGCTGAATATCTGGTTGGCTTCCTTGAAGGACGCCATGATCAGCCAGATTATCGGATAAAGCATTCCGATTCCAAGCAGAATAATTACCAGATGCGATACAGAAGTTTTGGCTATGGCAAGCGGCTTGATTTTCTTTTTCATTATTATTTTCATTCTCCGCTCCCGTAGCTCACCAGAGAGCCGGAAAATTTAAAGGTCAGGAAGGTGCAGCCGGCTATTATTATCAGAAGCACCCACGCCATGGCCGACGCATAACCCATTTGTCCGTACGCGAACCCGCGCTGGTACAGGTACAGGCTGTAGAACATGGTCGAATCAATCGGGCCGCCGGTGCCGCCGGAAATAATGTAGGCCTGCGTAAACGACTGGAAGGCGCCGATCATCTGCATGACAAAGTTAAAAAATACAATCGGGGAGAGCGATGGCAGTGTGATATGGGTAAACTGTTTGAACTTGCCCGCGCCGTCAACACTGGCGGCTTCGTAGTATTCAGCGGGGATCTGCTTGAGTCCGGCAAGAAAGATAATCATCGAAGAACCGAACTGCCATACCGACAGCAGCACAAGCGTATAGATGGCGTATTGGGGGCTGGAAATCCAGGAGGGCGGATTTGCCATTCCAAAGGAAACCTGTTTTATTATCATATTGATCACGCCGTCGCCGGAGAAAAGGCGCCGCCACAAAACCGCAATCGCAACCGAACCGCCCAGCAGGGTCGGTATATAGTAAATGGTTCTGTAAAACGGAATCGCCTTGAGTTTCTGGTTCATAAGCATGGCGACTGCCAGGGCGAACACCAGTTTGATGGGAACAGAGACGAATACGTACCGCAGGGTAACAAAAAGCGAATTTATGAACCTTTCGTCCCTGACAAAGTCGGCGTTTCCGATAAACATTACAAAGTAATTGCGCAGTCCGATAAATTTGGGCGCCTGTATCATGTTGTACTGTGTAAAAGAAAGATACAAAGAATAAATCATGGGATAGATTGTTAGCATAAAAAATCCCAGGAGCCAGGGAACAAGAAAGGCATAGGAAGACAAATTATCCCTAATCTTTCTGGCATAGTACCGTTTGGTGTGAACCTGTTTTATACGCGCCGGATTCTGTCCGGGGCCGGCTGATTGGCTGGTCATCATAATTTCCTTCAAGTACTATACATTATTGGCAATAACAATGCTAATCAAATATTGTCAAAATGCTAATCAATAATTGCGAATTTCATGAAATTATGGATTTTCCCGGCTTTATCGCGCCATTTTCTTCTTCCATCTCAATGTAGATAGGTCTTTCGAACGGCGATTTATTGGGCGTGTGAACCGCAAGGTAAAGCGTTCCTTCAAACGACCGGAAGAACATCCCGTGGCCGCCGTCTGCACTGTAGAGCGGCTGCGGCATTTGTTTCCATGGGCCCTGGATCTGTCCGGATTCCGAGTATGCCAGCCCGATCCGGTATTTGCCGTCCGGCCCAAAAGACGACCAGAGCATAAAAAGGGCGCCGTCCGCTGACCTGTACAAATTGGGGCCGTCGGTCACATAGGAGCGGGCCGGCCGGTTTTTTAGCGGAGAAGCCCAGACCGCCTCGCTTGCCCTGAACAGCAGTTCAGGTTTGCCTGCCGCGGATTTTAAATCACCGGCCAAAGGCATCAGGCAAATTTCGCCGTCGCCGACCTGCTGCCATTCGTGGCAGAAGATCATCCAGGGTCTGCCTTCTTTATCGATGTAAAGGGTGCCGTCAAGACATTCCCATTCCGCCGGAGTTACAGGCCCGTCGCTGTAGGGAACAAAAGGATCGCTTAGGCTTTTTGTTTTTAAAACAGCTGTGCCGCGGCGGCTTGATTTGGGTTTAAATGTAGCGAACATGTAAAATTCATTTTGGTATTTATAAACCTCAGGCGCCCAAAAATTGGTCTCCGACCAAAAATCCTGCGGAGGGCGGAAGCAGGGGAAAGGTCCGTCAAATTCAGTAAGGCTGCCTTTGCTTACATACATATCAAACCCTATGCCTTTTGAGCGCCAGATGTCCTTGTCTGTAGAGCCAAAAAGATAATAGCTGGAATTTTCTGTCAGTACGAACGGATCCCTAATCTGAATATCACTAAGGTGCGGCATTTGATGTATTATGCACTAATCCCGGATTTTCTCAAGCGTACATTTTCGATTTCGTAACTGAACAGTTCGCGCAGATCGTTGATGCCCAAAGCCATAAGCGCCATGCGGTCAATGCCCAGGCCCCAGGCCGCAACCGGCACATTTACGCCCAGGCTCGCGCTGACTTCCGGCCGGAAAATTCCGGAACCGCCGAGTTCGAACCAGCCCAGTACAGGATGTTTGATATGGACTTCGATTGAAGGTTCGGTAAACGGGAAGTAACCGGGAACATAGCGGACGTCTTCCGCGCCGGCCACTTCTACAGCGAACATTTCCAGCATTCCAAGAAGGGTTCGCAGATTTACGTCTTCGCCCAGGACAATTCCCTCGGTCTGGTAAAAATCCGCGCCGTGGGTTGCGTCTACCTGATCGTAACGGAAACAGCGGACAATTCCAAAGTACTTGCCCGGAATCTGCGCCCGCGGCAGGGTTTTTGCCGAAAGCACCGTTCCCTGGCTGCGCAGTATCAGGCGCCTTGTAAACTCCCTGTCAAATCCGTAATTCCACCCGCGGCTGCCGGTTTTGCCGCCGTTCTCGTGTGCGGCCGCTACGTTGGAAAGCCAGGGTTCTTCAATGGCCTTTGCGTGTGCATAGCCGCCGGAACCGCTGTCGGCAATACGGTAAACGTCATGGATGTCGCGGGCCGAATGGAATTGCGGCATAAAGAGCGCGTCAGAATTCCAGAATTCAGTCTCGACAAGGGGCCCGTCGAATTCCTCGAATCCAAGCGAGACAAGTTTGTCTTTTACATCCTCAAGAAACTGCACGTAAGGATTTGAACGCCCCGGAATCAACCGCGTCGGCGGCACTTTTACATTATAGGAGCGGAAGGTTTTACCTTTCCATGAACCGGATTCAAGCATCTCCGGTGTAAGGCTGCCGGTCTCGTCCCCGGAAATACCTGCGGCCCTGAGAGCGGCGGCCAGCAGCACGGCGTCAGGTTCAAGACAAAAGACCACAGTCTCCCTGTCCGCCTGGCGGAAAGCCGAGTCCGCGGAGCCGCGCTTTTTAGCGATTGAGGTCATCGCGGTTTTTTCCGCCTGATTCAAATCCGCTTCGGCAAGAACCTCATCCCCTGCGGCGGCGGCTTTTTCCAGAAGTTCGCGTATTACCCACAGGCCCACAGCCGCAGCCCGGACAGGCCGGCCGTTTTCAAGTTTTTCTGCGGGCAATGCCATAATGACTTTTTTGGCTTCGTCCATTTTAAGGATGCCCTGTTTTGAAAGACTGCCGAACGCGCTGCCAATCGCGGAATTTTCGAGCTTGAGGTTAGCCGCGATCTCCGGCAGGCTTAGGCCCGGGCTGATGCGGATAAGTTCGATAATTCGTTCCTCCGGCGTCCCCCTTTCCTTCCAGGTACGGCCCAGTTCTGTAAGTTCATAAAAGACCGCTGTCTCCCGCCGGACTTCCCTGACCAGACTTTTCCCGGCAAGCCAGGACAGGCACTGGTTCCCGTTGCCGCTTTTAAAACCAAGGTTCTTTTCGACCGCAGCGGCGGTGAGTTCATCGGTTGATTTGTAATTAAGAATTACTTTTAACTCCAGGGGATGGAGGTTCTTCATTGTTGATTGAATATCGATTGACATAGGCCGATATTAATGATTTTTATCTGTTTATTCTAGACAGGATTTTGCCGGAGAAAATTTCTCACGAAGGACACAGAGGCACGGGGAAATGGTTATTAGTTAAAAAATAATCACAAAAACAGAAATTTATTTTTAAAAATTATTTAATATTTTTACAGCTGCCGTTTGTTTTTGGCATTTTAATTACTTGTGTTTTTTTAAAGAGATCTGCTATAATTATTAATCAACAATGGGCGGAAACCAGAACGAATATCAGGAACTACGTTGATCAAAGCCTCGCCCAGTTCGCTACAGGACAGATGGATACTGAGAGGGACTGGGACACCTATATCAGGAACCTTAAAACACTTGGTTCGGATAATCTTTTGGCCGTTGACAGGGCTGCCTACGCCAGGATGATGAAAGCTTCGGGCAAGTAAGCGATTTCCAAAATCCGGCTTTTTTTACTTTAAGATCTTCTAAAAGGTGAATGCCATGAAATTGCACAACCGTAAACCGGATATTGAAAATTTGTACAAGGTTCTCCGCAGGGAAGAGCCGTCCAGACCCACCCTGTTTGATTTTGGCATGAATATACCCCTCTGCGAAAGACTTGCGGGCCGCAAGTCCGGCGGAAATTCAGCGCTTGAAAACCTAAGGCTTGTTGTTGATGCATTTGCCGCCGCTGGTTATGATTATGCCCCGACGCTTGGCAGTAATTTTCAATTTTTATCCGGCCGGCATAAAGAAAAACAAACCATTTCACTCAATGATGGATTTTTGATCACCGGTGAGGAATCGTTTGAAAAATACGATTGGCCAAAACCCGCTGATTTTGATTTTTCCCGTTTGGAACAGATAGGTCCGTATTTGCCTGAAGGGATGAAGCTCATGTGCAGGGGGCCGGGCGGTGTTCTGGAAAATGTCATAACCCTGACCGGTTACGATAATCTCTGCCTTATGCTTTTTGACAATCCGGCGCTGGTTGAAGCCCTCTTCAGCCGTGTCGGACAGATACTTCTTGAATATTACGAAATTGCCCTGCACTGCGATACTGTAGGACTCCTCATGTCAAACGATGACTGGGGATTCAAGCACCAGACATTTCTTTCACCCCCGGATATGCGAAAGTATGTTTTTCCCTGGCATAAAAAATTTGCAGACCTAGCACATGGTAAAAAAATTCCTGCGGCGCTTCACTCCTGCGGATACCTTAATGATGTCATGGATGATGTAATTTCGTTTATGGGATTTGACGGAAAACATTCATTTGAAGACAATATAGTTCCGGTAGAAGATTTTTATGAACAGAACCATGGAAAAATTGCCATTCTGGGCGGCATTGATCTTGACTTCATCATTCAGCGTTCCGAAGAAGAAATTACGGCCCGGTGCAAAGCCATGTTAAAACGGGCGGAAGGCCGCGGCGGCTATGCGCTGGGGACAGGCAACAGTGTGCCGGAGTTTATACCGCAGGATCATTTCTTCGCGCTGCTTAAGGCGGCGCTGGATTATTAGAACATTGATTGAAAGACTGGGGCATGTATTTTTACAATGTAACTGATTACAAAAAGTTCTTTATGTCCTGTATCATCGCTGTGTACTCATCCGCGGATAAATAAACTTTTTGCGGGTTCATGATGAATGTGCTGCCCCAGTCCGGGCCGTCAATATACTTGGGCACAACATGCATGTGGAAGTGCTGCATTTTATCTGCATATGCGCCGTAGTTAATCTTGTCCGGAGAAAATGCTTTGGCAACAGCGGCGGCGGCTTTTTTGACATCGAGCATAAAAGCGCCAAGTTCTGCGTCATCAAGTTCATGTAGGCTGCCGATGTGCTTATTGTAAACCACATTGCACCTGCCCCGGTAGGTTTGTTCCCTGAACAGGTAAAGCGTCGATACTGATAGTTTGCAAATTTCCGTCATTAAATCATATAACTGATTATCTTTATCGCAATAGAAACAGCCCATAAATATACTCCCTTAATGCTCTTTGTTATTTTCGATTATGAAAGAATATGGTGCAGTTTTTCACCCAGTTCCCTGGCTTCTTCAGCCGTGGCAGTGGATGTTTCGATTATCAAACCTTTTCTGCCAAAGGTATCAACCAGTGATTTGGAATATTCGGCCAGGTCCACATTTGCGCCGCGCGGATGGTCCCAATAACGCTGGCGCAGACAGAGTACGGTTTTGCCGGCCGCTGCGCTGCGCACCGCGTCCCAATTCATTACCTGGGGTATGGTAAAATCAAGGCCCCTGAGCTCCTCAATTTCCATCATCGCCGGTACTACATACTGAACATCGCCGCAGGAATGGACAACGATTCCGCCGAACGCTTTTGATATCATGTTGTTGTATTTTACCCCGAACTGGCGGTATAGATCCGGCGACAACAGGGCCGCTGTGTCATCACTAATCCGCACCCCGGCAAACCTGGGAACAGGGCAGCTGGATTCGTGGCCGACACTGAAAAGATTTTTGATGCGCGCAAATTGTTCGCTTATATAAACAATGGTTGTTTCGGTAACTTTTTCCAGAAGTGCGTGTACTTCGGCTGGGCAGGTAAGGATCGCTTCGATAAAAGATGTGTAGTCCCAGATCATCGAAGCGGTAACCAGGGGAGAAGGCACGTTGACCATACGCAGCGGGAGTGGAGACAGATTCTGCAGCGATTCTATACGTTTCCAGATTTTTTGGAAAATTGGATTGTCGGCTGGATCGGGATTTTTTAGTTTGTAAACATCCGCGGCGTTTTCTTCGCTGATAATGGATTTGATCCAGGGATCTGCTTCGTCGTTTACCGTATATTCACAGCCATAAGCCGCGGCGATAACGCCGATTCCCTGATTGGGTTTTATGTTAGGCAGGCCGTAATCATATACGCCCCCGCGGCCTTTATGGAGATCTTCGTTCCATTTGACTTCCGCCTGGGGGTCGTCAAAAAACGCTTTGGTCGCGCCGTGGAATGGACCGATTTCAATAATAAAAGGCACTTCATCCGTATCTTCAAGACGCCATACAGATTCAAGGGTTTTCAATTTTTCCTGCGGGCTTAAAATATTGGTCATGTTTACTCCATTCGGGGCATACCGCCAAAATCCACATCAAAACGGTCCTTTTGATTTTCTGTAATAAAAAATTCCGGGAATTTTTGGCGTAATAAACTTTCTTCATTTTTTACGGTCAGGTGGCCGCAGAGAAGTTTGCGGGATTTGACCGGGTCATGATTCTTAAGCGCGTCAAGAATATTCCGGTGGCATTGTATTTTTTCTTCGGCAATGCCGGAGATCCTGACGATCAACATCCGCACCCTGTAGTAGTGGCCGCTCATACTGGAAATAATTTCCCAGCAAAGGTTCTGGCCTGCGCCTTCAAAGAATGTTTTATGAAAAGTATCATCGTATTTAATAAAATCAATGGCTGAATTTTTTTCCAGCGCCTGGGTCTGTAAATCCAGAAGCTTCTCCAGTTCGCCGAATCGTTCCGCCGTAGCGTTTTCGAGGAAAGGCTCCTGCACCGCCGTTTCCAGGCTCTTGCGCATAAAAAATTCCTGCTCCACCCTTGCAAGGTCAATAAGGGAAACCTGGGTTTCCTTTTGGGGAATTACCCGGATCAGTCCTTCTTTTGAAAGGTGGATAAACGCTTCCCTGACCGGGGTCCTGGAGACACTGAACTTTAACGAAATTTCTTTTTCGCTTATGGCTGTTCCCGGGGCCAGGTTGAGATTGATAATACTTTCCCGCAGCGCGTTGTATACCGAATTCTGAACGCTGTCGTTTACCTGAGACATTTTTTACCTCTGATTATATACTTGTATACCAGGAAGGATTTGTCAAGGCGAAGAGAGGGAGTAGTAAGTAGTAAGTGGGGAGTAGTAAGTGGGGAGTGGGGAGTGGGGAGTATTAAGTGGGGAGTGGGGTTTTTTGAGGCGGCTCTTATCTTTTTTTTGATTAATTTTTTTTTAGACGGTAACGTGATGGAATAACTCCAAAATATGTCTTAAAAAGACGGGAAAAATAATTCGTATTTACTAAACCTACAATTTTGGCTATTTCCGCGATGTCTTTGTCACTGGTAAGCAACAAGGTTCTGGCCGCTTCCATTCGTTTCGCCGTAATAAACTCGGCAAAGCCTATACCAATATCTTTATTAAAGAGCCTGCTAAGTGAATAGATAGATATACCGAAATGATCTGCTACACTAATCTGGCTTAATTGAGGATTGGAAAATTGTTCTTCAACATAGTTTATCACATTATTACGGAAAATTTGAGCTTTTTGAATAGACATAAACGGCTGGTTTTGCTTTTCGTTGCTGCTTTTAACACGGCGCACAGGTTCTTTCTCAAAATTCTGTTCCAGGCAGGCCCGGAAAGAATCCTTGATTTTATCAAGAGATTCCACTATCGGGCCCATTATAAATGTACCGGGCAGAGGAATTTTTGTTTCCAAATATTCCCTTATAGGTTTTGTATCATTGTTGGGGAGGAGGCAGATTATCACTTCGTATTCCTGGTATAAAATGTCGGTTATATAACAAGTTGCCGTGAACCTGCTGTATAGTTCGGAACTAATAACATCACGATCTGTAATACGGAATTTATGGTTAAAAACCGTTATTACAAAAAAATTTGCGTCATTGTTTTTAAATCCCAATTTTTCTGCTTCACGCGGCGGAATCGGAAGGCCGTAAAGCAGGTTGCCCAGAAGCAAATCCAGGATTAAGCGGTTACGTTCGGAAATTTCATCTGCCAGGTGGCCGATTGGCTTGTAATTGATATATACCATAAAACCCAAAAGCAAGAAAATCAGGATTCCGGCTGTTAAGCCGATTTTAATCATCGTGGCTGTAAAGTCATAAATTTCTGTTATTATCCTGTCTATCGGTATTACAGATAAAAAAGTATTCCCAAAGGTCCCCCTGTACCTGAACAGGCGGTATTGGTCTTCGCCGGCGCGGATAATTTTATCTGAAGATTCAGCCAGACTCTGTGAAACAGCGCCGTCCAGAATAAAATTCCCCGCTGAATAGAGCATTCTTGACGGCGGGGTATCAAAGATCATGAATTGAATGTCTTCCCGCCCAGCGTACAAGCCTGTAACATTGAGCGAAGCCTTGTCCATTATAAAAAAAACCAGGGCCTCTTCCTTTTTCATTCCCATCTTGACAGGAATTCCCAGGAAAAGTTTACCTTTTGCGCCGTATTCTGCAAATGTTGAGTAATATTTTATGCTGCCTTCAGAGTTTCCGGTCTCACCAGGTTTTCCCAAAAAATCAAACAGCTTGCGGATTTCGGTTGGGTCCTGAACAACCAGGTAATTCTTTATATACGACTCGGCGGTGCATTTATAACTGCGGGTAAACAGGCAATCGGAATCCGGAAAATAAATCATCGGGCTTATACCGGGAGCTAAATCCATTTCGCTCAATGCCCTTATACATTCCAGGTAATAATAAGGGCTTTGGCTGAATATGGAACTCGACAGTACATAGGCGGAATTCCTGCTATTTCGGCTGTTTACACTTAACTGCATTGCTGCGGTGTAATAAACCGATACCTGCTGCTCAAAATCCGCGCAAAAATACTGGATCAATTCCTGATAGTGATTCTCACGGGTTGCGAAAACTTCATTGTAAACCCAGGGAAAAATTACACCAAAGCAAACAAGGATAGGTATATATAAAAATATAAGCGCTGTAATGATGAGTCTGACAAGATATTTGTGCTTTAACTCCCATTTCATTCCAAACGCACTTTTTACGGTTTTCCTAAGTATATCCATGTTCAAATTTTTTTAAAAGTGCCTTTACACGGGAAAAAGCAAATATTTGAACTTGCTTTGCGCAGATACCTCCAATAGGATTTTACCATGCTGAAAGTAAATACCGGGAAACGTATGTGGAAGTACCGCTCCTATTATTTTTTCCTGCTGCCGGCGTTGGTCTATGTCATAATTTTTCATTACGGACCTATGTATGGCCTCCAGATTGCCTTTAAAAACTACAGAGGTGCGCTTGGCATAACAGGAAGCCCCTGGATTGGGTTTAAACACTTTATAGATTTTTTTAACGGCTATTATTTCTGGATGCTGATCAGAAATACCCTTGTAATTTCGGTTTATTCACTGCTGGTTGGATTCCCCATACCCATAATCCTCGCGCTGATGCTTAACGAACTAAAAGGTACCTACAAAAAAACAATCCAGACTATTTTTTACGCGCCCCACTTTATATCCATGGTGGTTCTGGTAGGAATTATTTATACCATGTTTTCTCCTTCAATGGGTGTTGTAAATACAATTCTGGAAGCACTTGGGCATGAAAGGGTTTATTTTGTCGCCCTGCCTTCTGTTTTTAGACATATGTATGTGTGGTCGGGTGTATGGCAGAATATGGGGTGGAGTGCTGTTATTTATCTTGCCGCCCTTTCCGGTGTAGACCCCGAACTCCACGAAGCTGCACGTATTGACGGCGCCAGCCTTTGGCAGCGGATAGTACACATAAATCTTCCGACCATTCAGCCTACGATAATTATTCTGTTGATTATGGCAATGGGGCACCTTGTCTCCGTTGGTTACGAAAAAATCTTTTTAATGCAGAATTCGCTCAATATCGATACATCAGAAGTAATTTCCACCTACGTTTATAAACGCGGAATAGTAAATACCAATTACAGTTTTTCTTCGGCGGTTGGGCTCTTTAACAATGTAATCAACGCCATCCTCCTGGTAATTGCAAACGGGATTTCACGCAAGTTTACCGAGACCAGTCTATTTTAGGAGAAGGAAATGGGAACCATGCGTCTGGGAAAAAGCGATTTTATCCTTCTCTTTTTTATCAATACAGCGGTGATACTTCTTTTAATTGTGATAGTGTATCCCCTGATTTACGTTATTTCCTGCTCAATTAGTTCTCCGGATTTGGTTTCTGCGGGAAAAATTTGGCTCCTGCCCAGAGGGTTAAATATTCTTGGTTACAAACGCGTGTTCCAGGATCCTGCGATCCTTACAGGTTACAGGAATACCATTCTTTATACCTTTTTTGGTACAATGATCAACCTTATAGTTACTGTCCCTGCCGGGTATTCCCTTTCCAAGTCTTTTATCCCCGGCCGTAACATTATTATGGGCATTTTTCTTTTTACGATGTATTTTTCAGGGGGGCTCATCCCCACTTTTATTCTAGTCAGTTCGCTTGGACTCTTTAATAATCCGCTGGTGCTGGTAATCCTTGGAGCTTTTAGTGTTTACAACAGCATCATCTGCCGGACGTTCTTTTCTGCTGTCCCAAAGGAAATGGAAGAAGCCGCTATGATTGACGGGGCATCTCCGTCGCGCACGTTTTTCCAGATTGTTCTGCCTGTATCGCAGGCCCTGCTTGGCGTTATGGTATTGTACTTTGCGGTAGGTCACTGGAATTCATATTTTAACGCGATGATTTATATCGTAAAGGACAGCATAAAACCCCTGCAGCTTATTCTGCGCAGGATATTAATTCTTGAGACAACATCAGCGGCCATGATGGAAGCCGGTGCTGATGAATATATGGGCGAACTGTACCAGGTCAGGGAATTGATAAAATACGCGGTAATTGTTGTTTCATCATTACCCGTATTGATAATGTATCCGTTTTTACAAAAGTATTTTAACAAGGGCGTAATGCTGGGCTCGGTTAAAGGTTAGGGCATTTATCTGTCCGTCCGGACAGTTAATAAATTAATCAAGGAGAATCACGATGGTAAAAAGGAAAATCCGAAGGATTGTTTTAACAGCGCTTGTTTTGCTGGCTGCGGCGCAGTTTCTGATGGCAGGGGGCGGACAGCAGGCCGGCGGATCGGTGGCTGTTCCTGAAGGAATGGCACTCACCGGCTATCCCATTGTCAAAGATAAAATCACCGTACAAAGCGCCATAACTTCCGTAGTTAAACTGGATCAGCCCCGTGTACTGTGGACAAAACTGGAAGAACTCACCAACATTCATACCGATTTTTTTATGGTTGAAACTGCCCAGCTTGCGGCATATCTTGCGGCCGGGAACTTTCCGGATTTCTTCCACAATAACCTGCCTGCGGTGTATATAAACGATTATGGAATTCTGGGTAACCGGTTTGTCGATTACAACAGCATTTTGCAATATATGCCAAACATGGCGCAATGCTTCAAAGATTACCCAATAGCCAAAAAGAAAATGACGGAAACCAACGGCGCTGTTTACCAGACTCCGACTTTCAACCTGGAAGTTACCGGGAGCTGGGCCAGATTTTATTACCGCAAAGACATAATGGCCAAATACAATCTGCCCGTACCAGGTACACTGGATGAATTCTACAATACCCTGGTAACCCTTAAAAACGCCATGGGCACCGCTCCCTGGGTAATGGACATGGGTTATATTGAAATGTGGTTCTTCCCGTCGTTTGGTAATTTTATCGATCCTGGATTTGACAGCGATTCAAACGGAAAAGTTGTATTTAACCGTACATCCGATCAGTACAGGCGTTTTTTGACCTATCTGAACAAAATGTATAAGGAAGGCCTGCTGCATAATGAGTTCCTTACCCTGGACGGCACCGCCAGGCTTGCCCTGGTTAAGTCCGGTTCGGTTGTTTTTTGCGGCAACGAAATTCAAAATACAGCCATTACTGATTTCCCCAGCGGCAACTGGGACATAGGAGTTCCAAAGCCGTTCACTTCCCAGTGGAACAGCGCCACAAAGGTTAAACGCAACCCATCTGAAACTGCCGGCGGTTTTGCGATCAGTTCCAGATCAAAATATGTCGCCCAGATTGCCAGGATGCTGGACATCGGCTGGGCCACAAAAGAAGTATCTCCGGGCACCGGCCTTTACGGCGACGCTTTCTGTTACGGACCGGAAAACCTTACCTGGAAATTTACCAATCCGCAAAAAACCGAATTTACGTTCATAGTCCCGCCGCAGGTAAATGTTCCCCCGACCGTTTATCAATATGATTATGTAATTTACACCAACCAGGGAATGCCAAGGGCTCTGACCAACGCTGTAACTTCGGAAAAAAGCAACAACCAAACCCGGCAGCTGGAATTTCTGGCAAACTTGAATCCCAATACCACAGATACCTTCTTCCCCATCAGCTTTATCAAGTTCACCGATGATGAACAGGCGATCATTGACAACAAATACACCGATATTAATACCTACATGACCGAAATGCGCGCCAAGTTTATTACCGGTGTAGCGAACATCGACACTGAGTGGGATAATTATGTTAGAACGATTAATAACATGGGTATCGCCGATGTAATTAAAGTACACCAGGCAGCCTTTGATCGCTGGAACGCCAAATAGATTTTTCCAAAAACATCCCGCACGGACGAAGGCTGGCGCCAGTGTCTGCGCGGGGTGAACTGTCAATACGCCGAAAAAGGCACTATTTCCCTGATTTCCACATAAAACCTCGCAGAACAGGCCCAGCGTCCGGCGTCAAGCCAATAAACGGGGAAGGCCTGCAGGCTGATGTATCCCCTGGCTTCTTTGGGCCGGTTCCTTTCGCTTCCTTGCAGCATTGCCCTTACGGCTGCCCTGGCCGCGTCTTCCATGGCCAGTTTTTTGATTTTTAACCAGTCGGATACCTGGTCCGGCAGGCCCAGCGGACCATAACCGACGGCCTGCGCTGTCCTGATTGTACCAGTCTTCCAGGTCTGAATGCGGCGAAGCTGGTTTGCGTCGGGACGGAAATCCATCCACGCCCGCAGACGCATGTCCCTGATATCGGCCTGTGTCACCTTGAGCCCGGAATCTCCCCATGGAATTTCTCCCAGGGGATTAAGTTCAAAAACCTCCGCCATATTTCGTGCTTTTTCCCCAATTTCATAATCAAAGGACCAGCCGTAAATACTCGCGGAAAAAAACATGGCCGCTTCTTCCAGCGCCCGTTTATATGCGTCGTCGCGGTCCAGGGGATATTTCTCGTCAACATAGGCGCCGTACACCGGCTCAAGCTCAACCATTACCTCGCCCCGGAGTACTTCCTGCGAATAAACCGGAGCAGACAAAAATATAACAACCAGGAAGAAGATCAACCGCGAACCGCATAAAAGTTTTCGAGCGGTAAAATTCTTAATATTTTTCATTTCCTGCTGATATTATCGGCAGCAGGCGTATTAACTTCTCATCGCGCGCCACGGATTTATTCCAAAGCGGATCATAAAATAGAACCAGCCAAAGGCGACGCCGGCAAGATGGGTAAGGTGGGCTACATTCCCGCCAAAACCTACGATCATCGAAATTAGTTCAATCGCAGTAAAGCCCAGTACCATTATGGGAGCCCGCAGCGGAAGGATTCCCCAAATGTAGAGAACCGACCTGGGAAACAGCACGGCGTATGCAAGCTGGACCGCAAAAACAGCACCGGAAGCGCCCATTAAAAAAACCACCCAGGAGCCGGAAAGCGCAAAAATAATAAATGAAAATACACCGGCGAGGATCCCGGTCAGCAGATAATATAAAAGAAATTCTTTGCTTCCCATCTGGCGTTCAACATTGGGCCCAAAGATAAAAAGAGCCAGCATGTTAAAAAGAATGTGTGTAAAGGATGAGGGATCATGTACAAACATATAGGTAACAAACTGCCATACCCAGCCATGGACAATGGCGGCCGGAATCAATGACATATAAGCGTAAACCGGAATCTGTTTTAAAAATATCTCCGCCAGATAAACCAGAATATTAATCCCTATTAACATAAAGACCATATTATTATTGCTGTACCTGAATGGTTTTTGCAAAAAACTCATATTATTTTTTCCCTGATTAATTTTAAATTGTCCATGACCGTGCCGGCCGGAAAATATTCCGGTCCGATATAACCCCTGTAACCTGCTGTTTCCAGCGCCGCGGTACTGTCTGTCCCGCGGAATACCGAATCTATGCAAACACTAAATTTCATAATTATCTGTAACATAATGTTATTTCAGTGTAAAGTAATCAATATATTTTAAAATTAAATTTAAAAATCTTACCATTCGCGGGGTTTAAACCTGGGCGGTATGTTAATCCGGACAGTATCTCCTGTTTGTTCTATTACGTAAAAACCGTTTTTATGGGCATAATCCCGGGTCGAACTTGTCATTATTGCACCGGCAATCGCTCCGCGGAATTTTCTTTTGTCGCTGCGTGCGTCTGCCCGGCGGCGCAATACTTCCATCCGTTTAATGTGTTCGTCCACATCTTTTTGGAGAGGCTTGGTTTTTACTTCTACGGCTATTACAACATCGCCGTCTTCCAGCAGGATGTCTATCTCGGCAATGGTCCGGCCTGTGGAATCGGTTATTTTTTGGTTTTGTGAAGTTGTATCAAATGAAAATCCCATTTCGTTGAATTTTTCGTTTATGCTGGGAGTTACCAGATGTTCGGCAAGTTCACCAAAACGGTTGCCCAGCTCACCGATTTTTTTATCGGTCTCCTTCATCTGTTTATCTGTATCCTTCATTCGTTTATCTGTTTCCTTCATTCGTTTATCTGTTTCCTTCATACTTTCTCTTAATTCATTCTGAAGTTTGGCAGTCTCTTCCAGAATTGCCCAGATCTCTTCCGGGGCGGGAATGCGGGTTTTTCCGGGAATTGACGATGTTTGTGCCATAATATTCTCCTGTCATATATAATATAGCGGTTCAAACCATAAACGGCAACATTTTTAAAATTATTTACTGTTGTCTGTAAATCCGGTAATTTCCCTGTAGTCGGCGATGGTCTGCGCGTGAACAAGGCGATCCCTCAGTTTTGCGCCGCCGGCAGTTCCTGAGCCTTTGGTATACGCGCAGAACGCCCTGCGCATTTCCCGGCAGGCAGCGGTTTCGCCGATATCGGCGGCCAGCAGGTCCAGATGTTTAAAAGCTGCCGCGAACCTTTCATTGACAGACGGTTCGGCAAATGCTTTTTTTTGCAGAAGATTTTTTGTCTGCCCAAAAATAAAAGGGTTCCCCTGGGCGCCCCTGGCAAACATTACAGCTGCGCAGCCTGTCTGCTCAAGCATTCTTTGCGCGTCCTGCGGCGAAAAAAGATCGCCTGAACCGGCTACAGGAACCTTAAGCCCGGAAACGAGATCGCCGATATGCAGCCAGTTGCTTTTGCCGCTGTAACCCTGGGCCCGTGTCCGCGGATGCAGGCATACCATGGCCGCTCCCGCCTGCGCGGCAATGGCCGCGCATTCAGCATAGTTAATCGAATTTGAATCCCAGCCGGATCGCATTTTAACTGTAACCGGCGCGCCGTTAAGAGCTTCCCTGCAAGCCCTGACCACGGCTTCCACTATCCTGCCCAGCAAAGCCGGGTTGCGCATAAGCGCGGAACCGGCGCCGGTTTTTACAACTTTGGGAACAGGGCAGCCGCAATTGATATCGACAGCTTCAGGATGAAAAGGCTCAAGCAGTTTTGCCGCTTTATACATCACATCCGGTTCTGAACCAAACAGCTGGATTGCATAAGCTTTCTCGTTATCAGCGCGTCTGCATAATGTAAAAGTTTTGGCGCCTTCGCGTACCAGAGCTTCCGATGACGCCAGTTCGGTATATGTAAAATCGGCTCCAAGTTCCGCGCAAACTGAACGGTAAGCCCGGTCTGTGTAACCGGCTACGGGCGCCAAAAAAATATTACCGGGTAATTCCAGGGTACCAATCCTTATGGGTCGGTAAAGGGGTTCATTCATAATTGTAATTTACTGCGGGCGTCTGTAAGCCTGCAATCGTAGATTTGCAGCTTACAGCCTGTCACTCATTTGGCAGTCCAAAAAATTTATTTGCATTTGTCCAGAGCGCCGCCGCCAGCTCTTCTTCGCCGATCTCAAGCATCTCTCCCAGGAACCTTGCTGTAATTGGCAGGTACTTTGGCATATTGCGCTTGCCGCGGTAATCGGCCGGCACCATAAAGGGGCTTTCTGATTCTATGAGTATGCGATCCAGCGGGAGTACTTCCACGGTTTCGTGCAAATTTTTCGCGTTGCGGTATGTCAGGTTACCGGCAAAAGAAAAGTATAAATTCAGATCAAGGGCTTTTTTGGCGTATTCGGCGTCTTCGGAATAGCAGTGAAGCACGCCGCCTTTTGGAGGCAAACGGTCACGCAGTATATCAAAAACATCCCTGCCTGCGTCTCTGTTATGAATAATAACCGGCAGATTTAATTTAGCCGCCAAATCAAGCTGGGTTATAAACAGTTCAATCTGGGATTTTTTATCTCCGAATTTGCGGTAATAATCAAGACCGATCTCTCCCAGTGCAACTACCCTGGGCATCTGGACGCTTTGCTCTATGGTCTGGATCCAGTCTCTGCCCGGACTCTGCACTTCTGAAGGAGAAACCCCTACCGCGTGATATACATTTACCGCGGATTTGAGATTGTCATAAATTCTCCCGAAGTCGTGCAGACTGTTGCAGACAGACACGATACGTGAGACCATAGCCTGACTGGCTTCCTTAATAACAATGAGCTGCTCAATAGGGTCATCACAAATGAGCCCTATATGGGCATGAGTATCAAAATATTGCATGCAATTATCCGTACAGAAATGAATTTAAGCTTTTTCCAAACTGGATAGCCTTATTTTAACACAGTATTTTGTAACCGTCAATTAAAATTAAATTTATTAAAATTAAATTTATAATCCCATACATTTTCCCTGGGGAGATTGGGGATTGATCTGCATCAGTTCTATCCGTATACCGTCAGGATCTTTGAGCCATGCCTGAAGATTCCTGTCTTTGCCCTCGCTTACTTCCTTGTCCATGGGGTATCCGGCTTCCTTAATCATTTTTACTGCCGAGTGAATATCATCCACCCTCAGGCACAGATGATTGAAACCGCACAGGGAAGATCTCCAGGGATTTTCTTCTTTAGCGTTGTAAAAAAGTTCAATAAACTGATTCCCGGCCTGCAGGTATTCAATCCAGGGAGCCCCTGTTTCCGGGTGAGCCAGAGAAAATGCTTTTTTAAATCCCAAAACCTTTACATAAAAATCCATGGATTTTTCCATGTCTTTGGCATTTACAGCAATGTGGGCAATACCTGTTATCATTTTTGGCTCCTTTTTTTACCGGGCTTTACAGAACTCATGGAAGTATTATACTTCCATGTCGGAAAAAATACTATACTTTTTATTATTACTTTATAATAACATCTTAATAACACCATATACTTCATAAAATAACAAATCTTAAGCTGTCATTTAATAATCCAAAAATTGGATAAATTGGACAAATGTAATAAAATTAATATTTTTTATTGAAATTTTATAAATCAATTATAAATTTAATTATACATTGTCATTATTTATTTCGAGGTTATGTTATGATAAATATTATCCTGGTTAGCAGTGATGTCCGGGTAAAAGAAGAAATATCTTCTATCATTACATCGCATAAAGACCTGGTCCTCCAGGGCCTGGGCAAAGATATCTACGACGCCATTACCATGGTCAGAAAACACAGGCCCGACATTGTATTGTTGGACGCAGACCTTATATCCAATGATGGCCTGGAGATATGCAATACGCTTAAAAGAAATTCTCCGGCTTCTGCCATTGCAATGATCAGTACGTCGGTCAGGGATTTTCTTATACATGGAATAGTCAGCAGAATATTTAACGGCTGCCTTCTAAAAGATTCGGATATGAACCAATTGGTAAAAATACTGCGGAAAATTTATTTGGGAGAGCATTATGTAAATTCCAAAATAATAGCAAGGGCATATGAGATCATTGCGGATTATTTTAAAGGCACAGCGGCTGTGGAATTCATTACCAAAGAAAAAAAATTTATTACCCGCCCCATTGATTTTTCAAACAGTGAACTGGATGTACTGCGTTTGGTAACCAAAGGGCATAACACCAAGGAAATAGCCAGATCCCTTTACCTCAAGGACGGAACTGTCAGAAATTATCTGTCATCAATAATGCACAAGGCCGGAGTCAGCAACAGAACCCAGATGGTTCTGTATGCTCAGCAATACGGACTTGCCAAAAAAGAATAAAGCCCCGCTTAAATAAAATTATCTGATTAATATCAGCTTATTATTATCAACTTGTCAGATCACAGAAATGGTCTTAATATAAACATTAATTCAGGAGGCACTATAATGAAGACTGTGTGCGGAATTGATTTGGGAACCCAGAGCTGCAAAATAATAATTTATGATTACGAAAATAAAAAAATAGTGGATACCGCCCAGGTACCGGTAGAGATGATTGCGGATAACAACGGCGCAAGGGAACAAAAAGCCGAATGGTACAACGAGGCATTAAAGACTTGTTTTAATAAACTGGACAAATCTTACAGGATGACCATTGAGGCCCTGGGCGTTTCCGGTCATCAGCACAGTCTGGTTCCCCTTGATGAAAAAGGCCGGGCCCTTTATAACGTAAAACTCTGGTGCGATACTTCTACCCAGGCCGAGTGCGAACAATTGACCGCTGCGGCGGGAGGCGAGGCAAAGCTTATAAAGACTGCAGGCCTTCCGATGAGGCCCGGCTACACCGCTCCCAAAGTTCAGTGGCTAAAAAACCATAAGCCGCGGGCCTTTGAAAAACTTGCCCATATTTTACTTTCCCACGATTACATAAACTATTTATTAACCGGTGAATATTCTGCTGAATTCGGGGATGCCTCCGGTACTGCACTTTTCGATGTACGCAAAAGGACCTGGTCCAAAAAGGTTTGTGATTTGATTGGACCGGAAGTATTTAAAACTCTGCCCGCGCTTGTTGAACCGGGGGAGGCCGCCGGTATTGTCAGCGCCGAAGCCGCCGCCCTGTACGGCATCCCGGAAGGCGCCATTGTCGCCGCAGGCGGCGGCGACAACATGATGAGCGCGATCGGAACCGGCTCCGTGGAAGACGGTTTTTTGTCAATGAGCCTTGGAACGTCAGGCACCCTTTTTGGTTTTTCAAAAACTCCTGTCATCGACGCGACAGGAAACCTGGCCGCATTCTGTTCTTCGACAGGCGGCTGGCTTCCCCTTCTGTGTACCATGAACTGCACAGTCGCCACCGAAGAATTCCGCGGACTGTTCGGGCTTGATCTAAAGGCCTTAAGCGAAGAAGCCGCCAAAGCTCCTATAGGCGCGGAAGGAATCGCAATCCTGCCGTTTTTTAACGGCGAGCGCACCCCAAACCTCCCGCACGGCAGGGCCAGTGTCAGCGGAATCACGGCGGCCAATTTTAAAAAAGAAAATATATTACGGGCCGCTCATGAAGCCGCGATCTTTGGTATGAGGATCGGGCTTGAAGGATTTATGGCCCTTGGATATAAAGCAAAGGAAATCCGGCTTACCGGGGGCGGTTCAAAGAGCAGGCTCTGGCAGAGTATCGCGGCCAATGTAATGAACCTGCCGGTAAAAGTTCCTGCCGGCGCGGAGGCTGCTGCCCTGGGCGGGGCAATCCAGGCACTGTGGGTTCTGGAACGCAGCGGCTTTAACGGCAAGCCCGGCAATCCCAAACTCGCGATAAACTCGGTAACAAACGAGCATGTTGCCATGGAAGGCGGAGCAATAATTAAACCGGACGCCAAATCGGTAAAGGCTTATAACGAGGCATACGGCAATTATTTAAAGTACCTGCAGGCGCTTGGCCCTCTGTACAAATGAAATTTATCTGCCTGTATAGTTCCTGTTTATCAATTTACGGTATTCACCGGTGCGGATTTTTTCTGTCCATTGCGTATTGTCAAGGTACCAGTCTACTGTGCGGGCAAGCCCTTCCTCGAAGTTAACCGACTGTTTCCAGCCGAGCTCCTGTTTTATCCGGGAACAGTCGATTGCGTAACGGCGGTCATGGCCCGGTCGGTCTTCAACATGTGTAATTTTTTCCCGGACTTTTTTTGGATCCTGGCTAGTTCTGACGGCAACCAGATCTATTAAAAAATTAAGCAGATTAATATTTTCCCATTCATTATCGCCGCCTATGTTGTACTTTTCCCCTGTTATACCGCTTCGCATTATGGTCCATACGGCCCGGACATGGTCTTCCACATACAGCCAGTCCCGGATTTGCCTCCCGTCGCCGTAGACCGGAAGCGGCCTGCCTTCCGCAATATTCAGGATCATCAGGGGGATTAGTTTCTCCGGGAATTGGCGCGGGCCGTAATTGTTAGAACAGTTGGAAATTGTTATAGGCAGGCCGTAGGTGCGGCTGTACGCCATTACCATGTGATCCGCGCCGGCTTTGGAAGCAGAATACGGCGAATGCGGATCGTAGGGAGAGGCTTCTGTAAAATAACCTTGCGGACCCAGGGAACCGAATACTTCATCTGTACTGACCTGATGGAAAAGAAATTCCTGCTGTTTGTCTTTTTTCCTGCTGTTATCTTTCCATGCGCTTCTTGCCGCTTCAAGCAGGGTAAAAGTTCCCATTACATTTGTGTTTATAAAAACTTCCGGGCCGATGATAGAACGATCAACATGACTTTCCGCGGCAAAATGAACAACAGTATCGATTTCATATTTTCTGAATACCGAATCAACAAAATCTCTGCTGCAGATATTGCCGTGTTCAAAAATATAACGGGGCTCGGTATCGGGATCAGGGCTTCGGTGGCGGAATTCAATATCTGCGAGATTCATCGGATTGCCCGCGTATGTTAGTGCGTCAAGATTAATAATGCGGCCCTTAAAATCCGGCGCCCTGTCCAGCATGTAATGAATAAAATTGCTGCCGATAAATCCGGCTCCGCCTGTTACCAGGATATTATTGAGTTTACGCATTTCCCTGTCCGCTTTATCTGTCCGCCCTGCCGCGTGGGGTTAACTATAACCCCGGTTATATATTAATCTTAACACAGCCTGGCGGTTACAACAATAATTTTGTATTTTACATAGAAGGTTTATATGACAGTATTGGAAGCATTGATCCTCGGAGTTGTACAGGGTATAACTGAATTTTTGCCGGTCAGCAGTTCCGGCCATCTGGTACTGCTTCAAAAAATTTTTGGAATCGGGGAACCAGCCCTTCTTTTTGATATTCTTGTGCATACAGCGACCCTGATTGCCGTCTGTGTTGTTCTATGGAAGGATATCTGGGATATTTTAAAAAAAATAATCCAGCCGCTGACACTGTACATTATAATTGCGACTATTCCCGCTGTAATCGCGGCCCTGGTATTCAGGAAACAGATTAATGGGGTATTTTCGTCAACATCATTATTGGGATTCTTTTTTTTGGTTACCTCTGCTCTTCTTGTTTGTTCCGAATTATTTTCGCGCAAAGCGGCCAAAACCGCTGCGGATAATAAAACCGCTGTGACAGAGAAAAAAATGAAGTGGCTTGATGCCCTTATAATTGGAATTTTCCAGGCGGTAGCGATAGTCCCCGGTATTTCCAGATCCGGGGCCACGCTTTCGGCTGGGCTTTTCCGCGGATTAAAACGTGATTTTGCCGTGCGGTTTGCTTTCCTGCTTTCGATACCGGCAATTTTGGGCGCCCTTGTTTTACAGGTAAAAGATATTGGCAAAATAACTGAAAGTATCGGTGCGCTTCCGCTGGCTGTTGGTTTTATCGCGGCCGCTGTTACCGGTTTCTTTTCTGTAAAGATCATGCTTAAAATAGTGCGTGAGCGGTCACTCTTTGGTTTTGCCGTTTATACCTGCGTACTTGGGCTTATCGTTATTATAGATAGTTTTGGAACTCATTTTTTCCTTTGAGGTATATTTATGTTTTTGGACTGGTTTTTTATTAAGGATTTTACCGCCTGGCAAATTGCCGCCGTAATAACAAGCGGAATATTTATCGGGATGGGAAAAACCGGAATCAACGGAATCAATTCGGTAATGATACCTCTGCTGGCGATTACTTTCGGGGCAAAAGAATCCACCGGCATTGTTCTGCCCATGCTTTGTTTTGCCGACATCGTTGCTGTCCTTTGGTACCGCCGCAGCGCCGAATGGAAACATATTCTGCGTCTGCTGCCCTGGGCATTCGCCGGATTGGCGCTGGCGCTGGTGGTTGAACGGTTTGTACCGGCCAAGGGATTCAAATTCATGATCGGCACCTGTTTTTTTATGGGTCTTGGAGTAATGTTCTGGAACGATATGAATAACCGCAGGCTTGGAGATAAAGCAAAAATCCCCACAGGCTGGTGGTTTTCTGCGATTTTTGGCCTGTTGGGCGGTTTTACAACCATGATAGGGAATGCGGCCGGTCCGATTATGTCGGTTTTTCTGCTTTCCATGAGGCTCCCCAAGGAAAATTTCCTTGGAACTGCAGCCTGGTATTATATGATAATAAACTATACCAAAATTCCTTTGCAGATTATTTTTTGGCACAATATTACTCCAAGGGGCCTGCTTTTCAATATTACGATGATTCCCATAATTTTAATCGGTGCGGTTCTGGGTATTGTTCTGGTCAAGAAAGTCTCGGAAAAAGTGTACCGGACTCTGGTCTATGCGATGACTATCATCTCGGCCTCACTGCTGTTTATTAATTTTTCATGATGAATACCCAATTGATCTTAATTGATCTTTTTGCCTTGTTTGGTTATTTTTTTATATCATAAGTACAAGTTGGTAAGACCTATGTCAAAACACAACCACCAGAGCGGAGCTTCGGGGAAGAATAACCCGGCTTCCGGCGAAGAACTGACAAACCAGGCTGAAAAAGAACAGCCGCAGTCAGACAAGAATCCCGGACAAAATCCGGGCGGCAATTTTGCCGGCAGCGCCGCCGGTAATCCGGCCGGTAATCCCGCAGACGGACCTGCTGACAAGCAGGCCGCTGACAACAATCCGGACTCAGCGGGGCAGACCGGCGACAAGCAGGCTGCCGATAAACAAGCCGCCGAGAAAGAAAAGACTCCGGCCGGGAAAATCGCGGATTTGGAAGCAAAACTTGCGGAAGTAAATGATCTCTACCTGCGCAAAGCCGCGGATTTTGAAAATTTCCGCAAGCGGATGAACAAGGAAAAGCAGGATGCCATTGAGTATGCCAACCAGAGCCTGCTTTTGGACATGATTGGTATCATGGACGATTTTGAAAGGGCGCTAAAGTCCGCCGAATCCATCGCAACTGGGGAGTTCAAGGCTTTTTACGAAGGAATTTCCATGATCGAAAAAAGGCTTTCTACCCAGTTGGAAAATAAATGGGGCCTCAAGCGTTATAATTGCGCCAGTGAACCCTTTGATCCCAATCTCCATGAAGCCATACAAATGGAAAAAACCGCTGCTGTTGACGAACCGACAGTGGCTGAGGAATATTACAAAGGTTATATGCTAAAAGATCGGGTAGTGCGGCCGGCGAAAGTCAAGGTATTAATGCCCGATAAAAATATTCCCAAAGAAACAGGCGGGAACGATGAAACCAGCAGGCAGGGAAACGCCGGGTAGACTGGAACTGGAAAGATTTTTTTTCTATAATAAATCATATTAAAGTACGGCTTTCCTGCCGTACAAGAGAGGAGTTAAGTATATGGGTAAGATTATTGGTATAGACCTGGGAACCACAAATTCATGTGTCGCCGTCCTTGAAGGAGGCGAACCGGTGGTCATTCAGAATACCGAAGGGGGCCGGACCACGCCGTCCATCGTTGGATTTACCAGCAAAGGTGAACGGATTACAGGCCAGCCTGCCAAGAACCAGATGATCACCAATCCGGAAAATACGATCTATTCGATCAAACGGTTTATGGGCCGCCATTTTTCCGAAGTAGGCAGCGAGATGAAACTCGTTCCGTACAGACTTAAGGAACAGGGCAATGAAGTCCGCGTTGACATTGACGGCAAACTTTATTCGCCCCAGGAAATTTCAGCCTTTATTCTGCAAAAAATGAAACAGACCGCAGAAGACTACCTGGGCGAATCCGTTTCCGAGGCGGTTATTACTGTACCTGCTTATTTTAACGATGCCCAGCGGCAGGCGACAAAAGACGCCGGTAAAATCGCCGGTCTTGAGGTAAAACGTATAATCAACGAACCGACCGCGGCCTCGCTTGCCTTTGGTTTTAACAAGGATCAAAAAAAGGAAAAAACCATAGCGGTTTATGATCTTGGCGGCGGCACTTTCGATATTTCCATTCTTGAACTGGGCGAGGGCGTGTTTGAAGTCAAATCAACCAACGGCGATACCCACCTGGGAGGCGACGATTTTGACCGCCGTATAATGGAATGGCTTATTACTGAATTCAAGCGCGACACCGGCATTGACCTGGCCCAGGACCGGATGGCCCTGCAGAGGCTGCGCGAAGCCGCGGAAAAGGCAAAAATCGAACTTTCAGCCATGGCCACTACCGAGATAAATATCCCGTTCATTACCGCCGACCAAAGCGGTCCCAAACACCTGCAAAAGTCACTTACCAGGGCAAAATTTGAGCAGATGGTTCAGGATCTTCTGGAACGTTCAAAAGAGCCCTGCAAAAAAGCCCTTGCGGACGCCGGCTTTACCGCCGACCAAATTGACGAAGTAATCCTGGTAGGCGGCTCAACCCGCATTCCGGCTGTTCAGCAGATAGTCAAGGATCTCTTTAAAAAAGAACCCAATAAGGGAGTCAACCCGGACGAAGCGGTCGCTGTAGGCGCCGCGATCCAGGGCGGAATCCTTGGCGGCGATGTAAAAGACGTTCTGCTTCTGGACGTAACCCCGCTGTCCCTTGGAATTGAAACTTTGGGCGGAGTCATGACCAAACTCATAACACGAAATACCACTATTCCCACAAGAAAGAGCCAGATATTTTCTACAGCGGCGGACAGCCAGACCGCTGTTTCTATACAGGTTCTGCAGGGTGAGCGCGAAATGGCTACCCAGAACCGCACTCTGGGGCGTTTCGATTTGGTAGGCATTCCGCCGGCTCCCAGGGGAGTTCCGCAGATTGAAGTTACCTTTGACATTGACGCCAACGGTATAGTCCACGTATCGGCAAAGGATTTGGGCACCGGCAAGGAGCAAAAAATCCGCATCGAAAGTTCTTCCGGCCTGTCGGAGAACGATATTGATAAAATGGTAAAAGAAGCCGAAATGCATGCCGAGGAAGACAAGAAGGAACGCGAAAAGGCGGAAGTCCGCAATGACGCCGATAACATGATCTACTCGACCGAAAAGAACATCAAGGATTTGGGCGATAAAGTAAGCGCGCCGGACAAATCAAAGGCCGAGGAAGCAATTGCGGATCTCAGAAAAGCCCTGGAATCAGGCGATATCGAAAACATCAAAACCAGGACAGAAGCCTTAAAACAGGTCTCCTACAAAATTGCCGAAGAAGTTTATAAAACCCAGGGCCCCCAGCCCGGACAGGAAGCCGGCGGAAGCGGACCTCATCCGGAAGGCGGCAGCCAAGGCCCGAATATGGGAGGAGGCGGCAATACAAAGAGCGCCGAGGACGCGGATTACGAGGTAGTTGACGACGATAAAAAATAGGGAGGAATAGGGAGGAAGGAATCCGCTCCCCATACAAATGGCTAAACGTGATTATTATGAAGTCCTGGGTGTCGCCAAAAACGCAACCAAAGATGACATTAAAAAGGCTTACAGAAAACTCGCAATACAGTTTCACCCCGACAAGAATCCGGGAAACAAGGAAGCCGAAGAAAAATTCAAGGAAGCAACCGAGGCTTACGAAATTTTATCGGACGACCAGAAAAAATCCGCTTACGATCAATTTGGTTTTGCCGGAGTCGAAGGCATGGCCGGTCAGGGTGATTTTTCCCAGACTTTTAGGGGCTTTGAAGATATTTTTGGCGACTTCTCCGGGATTTTCGATACCTTCTTTGGCGGCAGCAGCCGGCGCGGTTCAGGCGGCGGTCCGCAGCAGGGCGCAAACCTGCGCTATGATATGGAAATACCGTTCAAAGACGCGGTATTCGGAACCAAGGTGGAAATTCAGTATTCCCGCAACGATTCATGCCCCGCCTGCAAAGGCTCAGGAGCGGCCAGCGGAACCGGCAAAAAAGTCTGCCCCACCTGCCAGGGTTCCGGGCAGGTGCGCCGCAGTTCGGGATTTTTCTCGGTGGCCTCTACCTGCCCGTCCTGCCGCGGAGACGGCTACATTATCGAACAGCCGTGCCGGGAATGCGCCGGTTCCGGCATTCAAAAAAAACGCCAGAAGATCATGGTTACGATTCCGGCCGGTGTCGAAAACGGCAAACGGGTTTCCATCCCCAGACAGGGCGATGCCAGTTCTTCCGGAGGCCCGCCCGGCGATCTATATGTCTTTATTCATGTCAAACCGCACGAGTTCTTTGAACGCCAGGGAGAAGACATATACTGCGCCATACCAATTTCGGTCACCCAGGCATCCCTGGGTTCCGACATCCAGGTTCCCACTCTCGACGGCAAGACCATCAAAGTTAAAATACCAGCGGGAATCCAGAACGGTAAAATGCTGCGAATAAGGGACGAAGGCGTTCCCATGCCGGGCAGAAGGGGAAACCTCTACATTAAAATGATGGTACAGGTTCCCGTAAAACTTAGCAAACGCGGCCGCGAACTGATGGAAGAATTATCCAGGGTAGAAGGCGAAAACAGTTCGCCCAAACCGATAATGTTATCGGATTTAGCGGAATAAATTCCGGCGGAATAGGATTTTTGAAGAAATTTTACAACAAACCACGGAGGGAGAAAGTAGAAAGTAGAAAGTAGAAATGAGGAAAGAGAAATGAGGGGAGTATTAAGTAGTAAGTAGGGGATGTCGCTTCCTGCATCCCGTTCGTGCATGTTCGAGTTGTTCGTGGTAAAATTCTTCTTAAATTTATATTTCTCCGTGTATCTTCGTGCCGCTGTGTTCTCCGTGAGAACTTCTTCCTGTATCCTGTTCATGCATGTTCGTGTGGTTTGTGGTAAATTCTTACAAGATAAAGTTTAAAACAAGAAACGGCCAAGCCTCCAGGAGATTGTATAATTCCATTTATCCGGCAGCTCTGTTGATGCGATTTTTAGACTAATGCGTCCGATGTTTTTTACGTTAATTGAACTGTAAGCCGAAAAATCCCAGAGTCCGCTTTTTTCAAATCTTGCCGTATAACCTGTTTTTATGTTAAAAGAAAAAACTTTGTATCCATAAGATGCTTCAAGCGAAAATTTGACAGAATCGAACTTATTAAAAAAAGGCGGCGTTAATACAAGGTTAGGCGCATTGCCCAGAGCGGACTTGTAATTGAGGTCTGCGGATGCGCTCATGCGCAGGGCGGCCAGGTTAAATCCTATATCTGCGTCAAAAGAATCATCGGCTTTTTGCGGAACCGAAGCGTTTCTTGCCGCAGTCAGTGAAACCCTGCTTATCCTGAATAACGGGGCAGATTTTCCTGCCGGAGCCGAAGGCCTAAAGTAAAATTGAATTGAGCCGCTGCTGAATGAAGGCTCCAGTGTATATGAACGGACACTGGCGTCCAGGCGGAACAACCCTGACCTTATCCAGGTCCGCTCAAAACGGCCGGCAATCCGCAGCCCCTCCCCAACGGCGCTGCCGTCCCGCCCTACGTAACGGCTGCCGGCCGCGTCCATTGCAAATGAAACTTTCCAGGGTTTGGCGCCTCCGCGCAGTCCTGCGTTTAAATAAAAATCTCTGCCATAGGCAAATGTCTGCGAAACCGCCAGATCCGCGGCAATGCCCCAGTACCCGGCGCTGACTGCAGTCCCCAGCGCAAACAAACGGAAGTCCCTTGCCGGCAGGGGAGGACTGGCGGAGAACCAGGCTGAGCTTGTGCGCGCTCTGAGTTCTTTTTGTGTGCAAAAACCTTCCAGCAGTGCGCAAAAATTTTTGTCAGGCCTGTATTCAAGGCCGCAGTTTAACGCCGGATTAAAATTTGGATCCGCCTGTACAGCGGCAAATCCTTTAAACGATGCAGGCCCCGGCAGTCCCAGGTATAAAAAAAGCTGATTTTCATTTGATGAAGGATCGGTTTTTAAATCGCTTACAGTTGGTTTTCTTAATTCAGCATAGGGAGGAGATTTGGCCCAGATGTTTTTAATCCTTGCCGGCAGGCCGTAATCGTCAAGCACCCCGTAAAGAAGACGGCTTTCTCCCGGGAAATTCCAGAGGAAACCTTTGCCGCCGTAATATAGGCCGAATCCCGGATTGAACAGATTGCTTTCCATAACCGGCGGTTTTATCTTGTCTATACCCTGTAAGCGTAAGTTTAAACCTGGACCCGGCATTCCCGCAATGAATTCTGCGCGGTTTATCAATGTACCGCCGTTTAATAATAAATCCGCGGCCGGTTTTGAGTCCTTCGTATTGAATGACTTGTACCAGGAACCTGTCCAAAGCATTTCCCATGTAAACAACGGCTGCTTATTTTTTACCGGATCCAAATCCGGTGATTTTTGCTCCGCCGCAAATAACGGCATTGCTGCCAGATAGAGAACCAGTAGAAAAATTGATAACCTGCCCATATAACCCTATACGGGTTTAATTTGCACAGCGCTTGGGTTTTTATAAAAAAAAGATAAAAAAAATAAATTGCAGAAATTGGGCTGTCTGAAGCGCTGCCTTTGCCGGCTGTTTACCGGCTATCGGCATCAGCGGACAGACTGGTTAGCCAGAACAAGACTGTTTTCGAATCCGTTTATTGATTGTATAAGGCTCAGCCAGTAATCGGCTTCGTTTTTGGATGTATACGGTCCCACCCTTACACGGTAATATGTGGTACCGTCCAGAATACGGTTCTCAATTATTGACGTTATGCCTTTGGCCGCCAGGGTATCTTTTACGCCTTCTGCCCTTGCTATGGTTGAAAATGATCCGGTCTGAACCCAAAAGTCATCATAAGTTTTGGGCGCAGGTCTGGCAGTAGCTGCCTGGGCAGGCGCGGCCGCCGGTTTTACAGGAGCAGCGGATTTGGGAGCAGAGGCCGCGGACGAAGAAGCTGCGGATGCTGCAGTTGACGGCGAAGACGCTGCCGGCCCTGGAGCCTGAGTCCTTGCCGGCTGCCTGTTTGCCGGAGGGACATCCGGAACAGCCGCGGTGCTGGGTCTGGCAATATTTATCACTGTGCCGGAATTGTCACTGCCTGCCGCGGCTGCTGCGGCATTGCTTCCTGCAGCGGCAGCAGTACCTGCACCGGCTGCGGTACTGCCCGCTGCACTAATTTCAGCGCCGGCCGTGCTGTTGGCAGTGTTTATACTGTCCGCCGCCTTGTCATTGGCGGCAGAGTTGTCTTGTAACTGGGCTGCGGAAGCAGGTTCCTGCTGCGTATTGTAAACAGAAGCCTGCGGCTGAGTTCCGTAAAAACCAGCGGCAGCAGGAGCTCCCGCCGGGATTGCCGCGGCCGATATAACAGATGACGGATCACCTGTTCTGAATACCAGGATGGCCGCGCTTATGGCTATTACCAAAAATACGCCTACTGAAATTGCTACCAGCAATAATTTTTTTTGTTCCATAATTTAGCTCCCTATCCCAAGAGAGGACAGAATTTCGTTAACCCGGTCTTGCGGTTTTTTTGCGGCTCCGGTTTTAAAAAAGCCGGTTATGGCCGCAATGAACGGACCTGGGTTCTCTACTATGTAAATATCGGTTTTTTTTAAAAAATATTGAGAAAGGAATTTTTTTTGGCTGTGAAGGCGCTTATAAATATCTTTCCGCGGCAGTTTATCCCGTTTTACCGCCCTTAAAAACCGCGTCCAAAAGAAGGCCTTAACCAGAATAACAGCGTCAAGTTTGGCAAACGCTGAAGAACGGTGCAAAAGTGCGGCGTTTATTACGCAGGCGAAATTTTGTTCTGCGATCCATTTATCGGTCATTTTGTTTACGGCCGGATGAATAATGGCCTCAAGCGCCGCCAGTTCAGCAGGTTTTCCAAAGACTTTTTGGCCCAGAAGTTTCCGGTCTATGGTATTGTCCGGTTTGAGAATGTCTGTTCCAAAACGATCCAGAATCACTTTTTTTTCGGTTTCTATTACTATATAGCCGAGTTTATCAACATCCAGTACCGCCAGTCCTTTTTTTTCCAAAAAACCGGCTATGTAATTTTTACCGGCGCAGTACGTACCGGTGAGCCCGATTGTCATTGAATTTTTTCCCCCGCAAACGGCCTTCCGGGTTAATGGCGGTTCCATTAATTCCGAAAATTATAATAAGAACCTATTGATATGGCGCAAAAAACAGACCTTTATTCCATATTAACATCCTATGTTGTCAAACACAACAATCCCTATATTGAGACAGAACCGTTCATAAGGCTTTTGGAACATCACGCGGTCAAGAACGCCGCAGAATACCCGGAATGGGGTAAATGGATACGGGATACTTCCAAAAAATTCCATTCAGAATTAAACCATCTTGCAGAAGAAGGCAAATGCGAATTATTATCCGACAGCCCTAATGGGGGCAGCGGCCCCGGGGACGGAATTTACATGTCCGGATACATCCTGGATTTGCTGCGGGAGCATTACCGGATAATCGACAATAATGTTGAAAATCCCTTCCCCGGCGAAGATTCCCTGGGTTTTTTGGTTCCCGACAGCCAGATTATTCAGCTTGGGGCCATGTCGGACCTGACCGCCTTTATTGATGATCCCCCCGATCCTGTTCCGCCCATTGCCCGCATCAGCTTTCCGGAGGATACCGTGACCGCCCTTGTACTGACAAACTTAATTCCCGGCCGCCTCATGGAATCCTGCATGCTCAAAATCCGGAACTACCTGCGTGATTACGGTAACAAGGATTATATTCAAAATAAACTGGCTTCGCAGCTTATGGGCAAGGAATCCGCCCTCAGGGATATGCTTAACAGAATAATTCTGCGGCCCATTGACTGCTGCAATACCATAGCCGAAGGCAGCGATTTTCCGTATCTTTTTTGGGCTCATTTTTGTGTATTTGTCCGCAATGATTTCAAAAAAAAGAAGGAAAAAACCGTTAATGACACCGCTGTAATACAGGCGGTTATTATAACAGAGGCCATGAACATATTCTACAAAAACAAGGCTTCCAAAGCAAAAGAAAAAGAACTTGCTTACCGCTGCCTTGAGCAAAATCTTTCCAGGCCTCCGTATATATACACCCTGGAACAGATTATTGGTTTTAAAAATCCCAGAGGCGCCCTGCTGCTTGGACAATACTCCAGGGAAGAACTTGCAGGCCAAATAAAAAGGCTGACGAACAAGAGCAAGGAGGATAAACTTCCCGACCTCCTGGTTCTTGCGGGCCCCGGCAATGAGCGGTTTTTTATTATGAAAAAAAAAATGCTGCTGCTGTCTACCCGCCTGGTAATAGAGGCCAAAGATAAAATCAAACGTGCAATTACAAAACATTGGCTTAATACCTTAAAAAATTATCAAAGTGAACCTGCCATGGAAGACGACAATGACTTTGAAAAAGCACTGTCCGCTTACACGGAAAAAATCAGCCCGGTTCTGGGCTGTCTGCTTGAAGATCCAAAATTCCAGCTTGTTTATGATGAAATGGAACAGTCGCAGCAAATTCCGCCTTCTTCCAAAATTTTTATCAAAGGCAGCATGATTCCATTCTCTTCCCTGTATCTAATAAGCCGCAGGGACGTCCTGGAAAATGTCAGGCTTACGCTTCCGTTCTGGTATTCCCTGCCTGTTTTTGTCGCGATTGCAGCTTTTTTTAAAAAATTCAAAGCAAAACCGAATATTAATCCCGTATAGGGGATCTTCTGCACAGCAGGACAATACGGCTCACTACGCATCATTTTTTCGATCGAAAAAATGATGCGTAGTGAGCCATTCTATCGGTCCCTTTAAAGATATGATATGGTCTCCCATATCCTGTTCGGTGATTGTCTGCGTGTAAGCATTAATTTGGCGAATACTGCCATAATCGTTTTATCTCTTTCCAAAAAAGTTTTAACCATTTGGTTCTATCTGTATATACCTAATTTCTATATTCTCGTATTTATTAATTTTTAAAAATTATTATCTATTGTATCTGGTAAAATAATCAAACAAGAATTATTTTCCCAGTAAATATTAATATTATTAGAATTATTCCCAATAAAAACATTTCCTTTCTTTTTATTAGAAAATTTTTCATTCTTTTTTAATATGCTAACTTGTGGGCTGAAACTTGTAGTTGCTCCACAAGTTCTAATAAATGCGATTGCTTTATATTCTTTATTGGGTGAAAATGAAATAGTTAAGATTTTATTCTCACAAATACCGGAACAAGAATTAAATATTAATATAAGGATTATTACTTTTATTTTTGTTATTACTTTCCAGTTTAATATCAAGTATTTTTACCTTCATGAGTTAATAAATAATCCAGAGATGATTAAAAAAATCAGTATTACCTTCTCAAACCCTGTGCCGTCATACACTGTCCTTATCGGGCTCTTGCTGTCAAACTTTGTTATCGTCCTTCTCCCAAGCCCGTTGTAATCGTAGTCGGCACGGCTGGTTACCTGGTTCTTCTTTATGTCTGTCTTTACCACACTTATCATCCTGTTGTTCCCGTTGTAACTGTAAACGGTTTTGGTTACTCTGTCGTTTTCTTCCGTAAGATTTCCTTCCCTGTCGTAAGTGTAGGTTATGTTACCCTTCTTTATCAACTGGTTCTCGTTGTTGTACGTGTAAGCTATTGTTCCCCATGGAGATGTCTTACTGGCAAGATTCCCGTTGTTGTCGTAGGTGTACATCCCTCTGGTCTGCCTGCATTCGGGTCCTGCGCCCCGCATTGTCGTAGGTGTAGGTTACTGTCTTTACCGCCCCTTCGTCACTTTCCTGGGTAAGTTTTCCTGCCGCGTTGTACTGGTACCTTGTTGTACCGTTATGACAGCAGCTATGCTTTGCAATATGACTTTATAGACAGACACTAATTATAAAGTTCAAGTAATCCTACCTTATCAAACAATTCTTTAATTATTAAATTTTCATTGGTTGTTCCTCGCTCATCAGACTTTGCAGATGGAGTGTCTAAATATAATGTTAAATCACGTGGAGTTCCAAATGTAATAGTTACTGTATTACCATCCGCAATTGCATATTTACGCAAAGGATTTACAATTCCCGCAAAATTTAAATTTAATAAACTATTATAAATTTCATCAAAATATGATTGTTCAATAATCAACTCATTTTCTTCTTTAATTAATTTTTATTCATCTTCATTATTATAATTTTCTATATATTGAACAGTTGATTTTATATAATAAATACTATTTTTATTATATTTCGGTCCCAATTGAATTTCAATTTTCTGATATTTTGATAAACTTGGTTCATATATTAAATCAATATTTCGATTTCCGGAAGAAAATAAATTAATATTTATTAATGAAAAAATTATAAAAAACAAATATTTCATTTAATTATCCTTAGCAGGTTTTTGTTGTGATCCGCCCGGGATTTTTTGTGAATTATTTGCACTATTTTGAAACCCAGATGTTTGCCCAGGATATCGTATATTATCAGGTAAATTTGGATCTTTTGGCATATTATCATTTATTAATCTAGCTGCATCTCTTACAGGATCATATTCCCACAATTTGCCATCTGGTCCAACTAAATAAAAAGGTAAACCTTGACTTTTTAAAAAATTTATATCTGTATCCGAAAATTTATCGAGCCCGTAAAATTTTTTGTGTAAATCATTATAATTCCTATAGGAGGGGATTATGGCTATCACAAAAGAAATTATAGATGAGCTGCTTAAGGATTACAAGGGACCGGATGATTTTTATGGACCGGAAGGCCTGGTCAAGCAGTTGAGCAAAGCCCTTATTGAAAGAGCTATGCAGTCAGAATTAACCGAGCAAATCGGTTATGAAAAAAATGAACTTGGTGAAAAAACAACAGATAACCGCCATAATGGAAAATCAATGAAAACTTTACGGACTGACCAGGGAACGATGGAAATCGAAGTACTCAGAGATAGGAATGGAGATTTTGAACCTCAAATAATACCAAAGCACAAAAAGAAATATATAATGTTGATATTTCCCCAGAATTGATAAGCCGGATAACTGACGAAGTACAGGAATTGGCTGAAGAATGGCGTAATCGGCCCCTTGAACCGATATATCCGGTAATTTTTCTTGATGCACTGCGTGTAAATATCCGTGATGAAGGCCATGTTTGTAAAAAATCTGTCTATATTGCGCTGGCGATACGACTTGATGGGCATAAGGAAGTGCTGGGAATGTGGATTGAACGAAACGAGGGGGCAAAATTTTGGATGAGAATACTGAATGAACTCAAAAATCGTGGTGTACAAGATAATTATTTAGCCGCGGTGGATGGGTTAACCGGTTTTCCCGATGCAATTAATGTAATTTTTCCAAAAACTGAAGTCCAATTGTGTATTGTCCACATGGTTCGAAACTCAATAAAATTCGTTCCAGTAAAAGACCGGAAACCAGTAGCTAATGATCTTCGGGGGATTTATCTTGCTCCCTCTGCCGATGCAGCAAAAGTTGTTCCTGAAAAGTTTGCTGAAAAATGGGATGAAAAGTATCCTGGTATTTCCAGATCCTGGCGGAGCCGTTGGAATGAAATAATTCCATATATGAAATTTTCACCTGAAATTCGTAAAGCTGTATATACGACAAATGCCATAGAATTCGTAAACTATTCATTACAGCGAAATTTAAAGACCAGGCAATCATTTCCAAATGATGAAGCAGTATTAAAATTGGTTTTTATGGTCTTGCGCAGGATATCAAAAAAGTGGACAATGCCAATAAAGAACTGGGGTTCAGCAATGCATCAATTTGCAATTATTTACGGGGAAAGAGTTCCGTTATGAACTTTTATGGTTTACACAAAAATTCTGAAAGGCTCGAATTATTATGGTCAATAATAAAAAATTCTGGATAATTCCTGTAATTTTTTTATTAGTAATAAAAACAATAATCGCTGATGAATTACCATCAGTTAGATATGTTATTTCAAAAGATGGATTAAATCAAAGAGAAACTGCTTCAATTTCCAGTAAAAAAATTGGTACTTTATTATATGGTACAAGAATTATTATTTATTCAAAAAATGATCAAAAATCAACTTTTGATGGAATAACTGATTATTGGTATAAAAGTTATTAAAACGGCTGGTATTGGGTTTTTAGCGGTTTTTTATCAACAATAATGCCTTCTGATGTTGATCCGGTTCTTGGATACTGGAATACTGATCGAGGAGAAAGAGAATATTGGGAATTTCAACCAGATTATACAGTGAGATCTGGTAGAAAAGAAACTGATATTGGATGGAAAGGTACTTGGTTATTAAAAGATGACTATCTTGAAATAAAAATATTAAAAGATGAGTTTTCGACTGACAATATACAAGGATATACAATTTTATTAAATGTTATTGATCATGATAACCTTATCCTTAATTTTGCTAATGGGAATATGGAATGCTTAATTCGAAATAATGATATTTTATGAGTCTGGGAAGACGTTTTTAACTAGATATGTATCCAGAACCAGTCTGTGGAATATACCTACAATGTAAACATGCAGGAGACCATAAGGAAGTACGGGAACCAGGCAAGCGTAGTCACAGGATACGACAGCGCGGGGAGAATTGTTTACAAGAGGGAACTGGTAGGAACCTCTGACAAATTTGCGGAAGCATATATGTATGACAATCTGGGGAGGAGGCTGTACATATATATCTTCCGATCCCGGCGTTCCGTGTTTTTTTTATCTCAATGGGATAATACTTCCTGTTCTGATAAATAGATAAATCTATCCCGTTCACGCCGCGGCGGAACAAGTCACGGCAAAAAGGAACTTGCCGTTGTTCATTTACCGCAACTGTTGTACATAAGTTCCGCTGGAATCCACATTGTGTCCGGTCTAATTTCATGCCAATGTATCACAAAATTTGCATTTTTTTTTAAAAAATTCAAAGCAAAACCGAATGTTAATCCCGTATAGATGGTATCGCGGGCAAATAATTATTGTCTGCGGCCGGTAATTTTTATTTGCCGGATTCCATTTATGGCGGGAATTTATTCCCGCGGAGGTTATATGAACAACCTGAATTCTATTCTTATCGAAGGCAACCTGGTCCGGGAACCGTTGTTCCGCTCCACACCCAAAGGTACGCCCCTGTGCACCTTCAGTCTGGCATCCAACCGATTTTTTAAACAGGACATGCAGCTTGAAAAAGAAGTGAGTTATTTTGAGGTTGAAACGTGGTCCCGTCTGGCGGAAAATTGCTATAACCTGGGTCACAAGGGCCGCGGCGTCAGGGTTGTCGGCAGGTTAAAACAGGATCGTTGGACAGGCAACGACGGCAAGCAGCGATCCAAAATTACCATTGTCGCCGAACATGTGGAGTTTAGGCCCGAGTTTAAAAAAGAAGACGAAAAATCAACTGACCTTGCGGAGGCCGCTGTGAGCGATAACCCGGACCAGCCAGCCGATGATTCGTATCTGGAGGATCAGTTTGCTACAGCCAAATCCGCCGAGTTTGCCACGGTCTTTTAAAACTGAAGTTTTAAACTGAAGTTTTAGGGTTTCTCGGGGTCGCGGTAAAAGCCGTCTTTCCAGTTGAAGCGGCTTGCTCCATGCGAGACGGCGTCTGTACCTGCGGCGTTCATCAGTTCCCTGTACTCGGTCTTGTTTACAGGCTCCGATGACCAGTCAACAATAAACCGCTTAAAACCCGCTTCCTTTAAAAACGGAATTTTATCGGCTATATAAAAAAACCTTTCCGGGTATACGAGAGTGCCGGCAGGCGAACTGACCGGCATGTATCCTTCGTCCTGGCTGTCGCGCAGTTTTTTAAAATTGTACAGACTGCCCAGGCTGCTTCTGATCCGGAACAGGGGCGGCCGCGAATAAACAGTGATAAATACCTGGCGCCTGCCTGCCGGACTGCCGAAGGTGCGCTCCAGGTTTTGTCTGTTGTTTTCCAGCGGGGAAACAAAGTAAGAGGAGCCGTTGGCTTTTAGGAATGACTGGGCCCAGGAGTTAAAGAAATAAAGCCAGGGACCCGCGATCAGTGTAATTTCTTTTTTTGCCAAATTTTTAAATATTGAAAAATGGCCGGGGTTGTTCATTATAAAATATTTAAAACCCCGATCCGCAAGACCTGCCATGTCCTGTGCCAGTTCGGCTTCGAGGTTCTGCGGCAGGAAGGGATCAAGGCTGATAATAAGGTCATGTGTGTCAAAAGGCAGGTCCGCCTTATTTTTGCCTGTGAGCCTTGTATAAAGTCTGTGGTTCCAGGACAGTATCGCTTTTACAGGCCGGCGGGATTGCAGCGTATAAAGGTCTTCAACCCTGGAAACCTGAACATAAATGCCCTCGCCCAAATCCGCTGTTTTTCTTCCGGTTTTTTTAACCGCCCCGCCTGTTTCATTGCCGCTGTGCTGCCGGCCTGGTTCCGGCGGCGGCATCGGAGGCGCGGCCCTGTCCCTGCCTGGTCCGCGTACATTTGACTCTGGTTTTATATTGATTATTTTGGGATAACGTTTGGTCATTGATTTTGTTTGTATCAGATAAACGGAGTCTCCGGCCCTGAAATCCGGCGGAATCGTAACCCACCGGCTTTTTATTTCTCCGGCTTCATCTTCGACCTCTGTGATCTTATGCGAAACCCTGAGTGTATCATCGGCGCGGTGAATCCTTATGGTGTCGCCGGTGTCAGGCAGCAATGTATTGTTTGAGATCAAGCCATAATGTTTTTCGTTTTCTTTTACCTTTAATATTTTACCAAGCGGGATGCCGGTTCCTCCGCTTTGGCCGGGATTGAGCCAGGAAATATCCTGTTCGCCGTTAAAAAGAAAAACAGTTTTTTCGCGCGCAAAATCATTGCATAGAATACCGGCGGCTTTTTTAACTGCTTTTTCGGTTTCTTCATTACCGGCTCCGATGCTGTCCAGAACCAGGCGGTAAGCGGATACAACAGTCCCGACATATTCGGCGCTCTTCATCCTTCCTTCTATTTTAAAGGAATTGACGCCGGCTTCGCATAAGTCCGGTATTTTTTCCATTAACTGAAGATCGCCCGGGCTAAAATAATAAGCGCCGTCTCCGGTATTTTCCGGAGTGTATAATCTGCGGCAGGCCTGGGTGCACATGCCCCGGTTGGCCGACTTGCCGCCCAGGTAACTGGAAAACAGGCAGAGGCCGGAAACACATATGCAGAGCGCGCCGTGGACAAAGACTTCCAGCTCCATGTTTGTATTTTTGCGGATGTCCCTTATTTCTTCCAGTGAGAGCTCCCGGGCAAGGACAGCCCTTGAGAAACCGTAACGGGACAGCAGGTTGACGCCGCGGCTGCAGGCAATGTTCATCTGGGTGGAGGCGTGTAATTTTAACGCAGGGAAATTTTCTCTGGCCATAATTATTACGCCAAAGTCCTGTACCAGGATACCGTCGGGTCCAAGGCCGTTAAGATATTTTAATAGCTGGTACATGCGGTCAGCTTCCCTTTCTTCAAAAACCGTATTTACCGTTACATAAAGTTTTTTACCCATGCGGCGCAGGGTTTTAAGTGCGCTTTCGAATTGTGAGTACGCGAAATTCGAACTCCGCATCCTGGCGTTAAAATTTTTTAAGCCCAGGTAGACTGCGTCCGCGCCTTCGGCTATAGCCGCGTCCAGCGCCTCCGGTGTTCCGGCGGGCGCCAGCAGTTCAGGTATGTTCATGATTTCCTGTTTTTATAATATTAACATTACGTCCTATACAGCCGGTCATGCAGACCTCCGAGCAAATTGTACAGCCGTCTGATGTTTTTTGCCAGACGCCGCATTTTTCATTATCAATTATTGCCAGGTTGTTATCGATAACGATGGCCTGCGCAGGGCATTCGCGTACGCATTTGCCGCAGCTTATGCAGCCGGCTCTGCATTTCTTGCGTACAACAGCGCCTTTTTCTGTATTGCGGCACAGGAGGGAAACCGGCAGATCGGCTTTTTCCACAGTTATCAGGTTTTTAGGGCATGCCTTTACACAGAGGCCGCAGCCGGTGCAGGCCCGGGCGTCAATACGGGCAATAGAATTTTCAATAAAAATTGCGTTGCTTGGGCAGACTTTAAGGCAGTCGCCGTAGCCCAGGCAGCCGAACGCGCAGGCACCTTCTCCGCCAAAGAGCCGGCCCGAGGCTTCGCAGGATTGTACGCCCCTGTAATCGGCTTTTTTATTCTGAACACCGCTGCCTCCCAGACAGCGGACTATGGCCGCCCTGCGTTCAATGTGCCCGATCCTGACTCCCAGAATGGCGCTTATTTTTTCCAGAACCTCTTCTCCTCCGGGCGAACAAAGATTGGTTTTGGCTTTTTTGGATAGCAGGGCGGCGGCGTAACCGGAGCAGCCGGGGAAACCGCAGGCGCCGCAGTTTGCTCCGGGCAGACATTCCTGAAGCTCGGCGATACGTTCATCAGTTTTGACGTACATAAGGCGGGAGGCGATGCTTAGTACGGCCGCGCAGACAATGCCCATGGCTGTTACCGAGATAACGGCGATGTAAATTACTTCCATACAGAATCACCTTTAACCGAACAGGTTTTCGATAACACCGCTGAATCCAAAGAAGGACAGCGAAAGAATGGCCATTGACAAAAGCGTAATCGGGAGTCCCTTAAACGATTCCGGGGGATCGGAGTTTTCTGTATATTCCCTGATACCGGAAAAAATAACTATCGCGAGCAAAAAACCCAGCCCCGCGCCCAGGGCGTTTACCAGCGACTGGATAAAATTATACTCCTTGCTAAAGTTGGCTATTGTAACGCCCAACAGGCCGCAGTTGACAGTTATAAGCGGCAGGTAAACTCCCAGCGCCCTGTATAGCGAAGGAATATATTTTTTGAGCGCTATTTCGAGAAACTGCACTATTGCCCCAATCAAAAGGATGAACACGATAATCTGCAGATATTCCATGTGGTATTTGTTCAGGATAAAAACCTGGACAGGCCAGGTAACCGCTGTCGCTATTACCATGACGAATGTTACGGAGACGCCCATGCCGACCGCGTTTTTCAATGTTTTTGAAACGCCAAGGAAAGGGCAGCAGCCCAGAAACTGGCTAAGGACATAATTGTTGACAAAGACCGTGCCAAGCAGAATGACGATTAGGGCTTTAATATCCATTATTTCGCTCCGCCGTTATTGCCCGCTCCGCAGATAAAGGCTGTGGGGCAGCCTGCGCAGCCGGCCTCTCTTTTGTTTTTGCCTTTGGTCGCCTTGTTCATTATGGCCATAAGCAGACCGAATACGACAAAGCCGCCGGGCGCCATGATGAGCACCGGAATATTGAAATTCTGCAAAACAGGCAGTTTGATCCCGAACCAGGTCCCGCTGCCGATGATTTCGCGTATGGTTGCCGTGGCGATCAGCGCCAGCGTAAAACCGGCGCCCATTCCCAGTGCGTCCAGGGCCGAATCAAGGACCGTATTTTTTTTTGCGAATATTTCTACGCGGGCAAATATAATACAGTTGACTGTAATCAGCGGTAAAAAAATTCCCAGCGCCTGGTAGAGCGGGTAAGCGTATGCTTCGATTATCATTTTAATAAGCGTCACAAACCCGGCGATAAAAACAATATAGCAGGGTATGCGCACCTTGTCCGGAATTATTTTGCGGATTAGCGAAATTGAAACATTGGCGCCTGTAAGAACGAAAGTCGTGGCTATTCCCATTCCCAGCGCGCTGGAAACATTTGTGGATGTAGCCAGGGTCGGACAAATTCCTAGTACAGAAACCAGTACCGGATTTTCCCTGATTATTCCCCTGGACAGGATTGATAAGCGGTTTGTTTTCAAAATCATGCTCTCCCGATTAGTTCAGCGTACTAAAATCTTAAAAGCTTCAAAAGAATCTTCGATTGCCTTTTTAAAAGCCCTGGAAGTAATTGTGGCGCCAGATATTGCCGCTATATCCTGTATTTCTTCCCTGTCTTTTCCCCAAAAAAGTCCGGCATACGGTTTCTCAAATACCACCGTACCCAGCCCGGTGGTTTCTGTTTGCGCAATTAACGCGGTTTGTATTAATTTACCTCCCGGGCTTATGCCGCAGATTATTTTTATATCGCCGCCATAACCTGATGTTATGGTTACAAAAATATAGCCTGTGTTATTGGAAGTTGCAAACACTTCGGTTACCGATTTGGGCAGGTTATGGTTTTCGACAGGGATAAAACTTTCGGCCTGCGGAATGATTTCTTTTCTGGCCGCTTCTTCGCGCATTGCGGCCGCCTGTTCAATAACAGGTTCGGTATACCGGTTGCCAACCGCGAGCGCTCCGGAAACCAAAAGACAGAGAATGGCAAGAACGAGTACGGGCATTGTAAAATCGTTCCTTATGCTCATTTATTTTTCTCTTTTTTGCCGCCCAGAGGTTTGGCAAGCGTAATTTTGTTTATGTATGGAACTACCATATTCATCAGCAAAATCGCAAAGGAGACGCCTTCCGGATAACTTCCGTAGAGCCGCATAATTACTGTGAGCGCTCCGGCTCCTATGCCAAAGACAAGCTGGCCCCGTTTTGTAAGCGGGGTTGTAACGTAATCTGTGGCCATGAATATGGCGCCTATAAAAAGGCCGCCGGATAAAATCTGGTACATGGGATGGCTGCCCGCAAGCGCCGTAAGGGCCCAGACGGTTACGATAAAGGAAACAGGGGTATGCCATGAAATAACCCGGCGCGCAAGAAGATAAACAGCGCCGATTATCAGTGCAAGTTCGCTGGTCTCGCCCAGACTGCCGCCGTGAACTCCAAGGAACATATCCCACAGTCCGGGCAGCGGATCAAATTCGCCCCTTGATAAGTACATCAAAGGAGTTACTCCGGTAACCGCGTCAACGCTTAGCCATTTAAAAGATCCCAAATGCGGTATTACCCAGGTGGTCATCGTAATCGGAAACGCCAGGAACATTACAACGCGCGCGGTTATAGCGGGGTTTGCGAAATTTTTACCCAGTCCGCCGAACAGCATCTTTACAAAAATTATTGCGACAAAGCAGCCGAACACCGCCTGCCAGACCGGAATTGTCACAGGCAGGTTAAAGGCCAGCAGTATGCCTGTTATTACCGCGGATAAATCGCCGATTGTATTTTTCTTTTTAATGATTTTTTCGAATGCCCATTCAAAAAAAACGCAGGAAGCCGCGCATACCGCGGTAATAAAAGCGGCGCGCGGACCAAATACCGCAACGGAAGCTGCCAGAGCCGGACATAAAGCGATAATGACATCGAGCATAAGCCTTGTTGTCGTTATCCTGTCATGGATATGGGGCGCCGCAGATATTGTCATTCCGTTCAATTATTGCGCCTCCCTTACTTCCGCGGCTTTGGCGGCTTTAAGCGCTGCCTGATAATTCCAGAGCATGTCTTTGGACAGACTCATAACCTGAACAAGCGGTCTTTTTGCCGGACAGGTATAGGCGCAGCATCCGCATTCAAGGCACATATTCACTTTATATTTCTGAAGCAGCTCCGGTTTTTTTAATTCAAAGGCGTTTTCGATATATGGCGGCATCAGGTTCATGGGGCATTTTACAATACAGCGTCCGCATTTAAGGCAGGCTGTTGTTTCCGGAGCTTCGAACGGAGATTTGGATTTTTCGGTAAAGGCCAGAACAGCGCTTGTAACCTTGACAACCGGTATATCAAGATCCGGTATGGCCGTACCCATCATCGGGCCGCCCAATGTTACCATCTTTACTCCGTCTTTTAATCCTCCGCAGAATTCCACCAGACTGCGGACCGGCGTCCCGATTGGAGCAATGACATTTTTGGGATTTACAATTCCCGGCCCGTCAACAGTTATGCACCTGGAAACAAGCGGAATACCCGTCCTTATATATTTGGCAAAGGCCGCTACTGTCGAACAGTTTATTACGACACAGCCGATATCCGGCAGACGGGCGCCCTCCGGTACAATGCGGCCGGTGACATTGTACACCAGTACCTTCCTCTCGCCCTGGGGATACAGCGAAGGTAATTTGCGGACTTCCATTCCCGGTGTACCTGCGCAGTATTTTTTCATTATGGCTATGGGTTCAGGTTTGTTTTCTTCAATGCAGATTATTACGTTTTTGGGATCAAGGTATTTCTGAAGCAGCTTCATGCCCTCAAAAAGATCGGCGGCGTCATCGATCATGGTTCTTGTATCTGATGAAATAAAAGGTTCACATTCCGCGCCGTTGACCAGAATATAATCCAGTTTTACGTTTTCCTTTAACGTAAGTTTGGCGGCTGTAGGATAGCCTGCGCCGCCCAATCCGACCGCGCCGCTGTTTTTTACGGCTTCCAGAAATTCCGCGGTGTTTGTAATTACCGGCGGTGTAATACCTTCCCAATACTCCTGCATGCCGTCAGAGGCAATGGTGATCGTAATGGATTTTTTACCGGTGAGACTGTCGATATAATCTATTTGTTTTATTTTACCGGAAACGCTGGAGTATACCGGAGAAGAGACAGCTCCGGCGGCTTCGCCGATAAGCTGTCCGATCTTGACTGTATCGCCGGTTTTTACAACAGGATTGGCGGGCGCGCCCTCGTGCATGGACATCGGCAGCCTGACTTCGGCCGGGACAGGCAAAGTCTCCGGCCGCATGGCGGCAGTATTCTTAAAATGCGGAACCAGGATACCGCCCAGTTTTTTCATTTACTACCGTCCCCATTAAGAATAACAAGGATTACATCCGTGTAAAAATACAGACTGCCGCCGATGCGGTTGATTCAGTTAAAAAATTGAGAGAGTCAGGAACAATGTTGCTGCGAGCGAAGAAATCAGCGAAACAACCGTAATCTGGGTGTTAATGGAAGGTCCGGCCGTGTCTTTAAAGGGATCGCCGACTGTGTCCCCGACTACAGCGGCTTTATGGGCATTTGATCCTTTGCCGCCGTGATTTCCGGATTCGATGTACTTCTTCGCGTTATCCCACAAACCGCCGGCATTGCTCATAAACAGGGCGAGCAGCAGACCTGTAACTATGTTGCCGCAGAGATAGCCGCCGATCGCTGATACGCCGCCTATAAATCCAACCGCCAGGGTAATTAAAATTGTTACCAGTCCTGCAGGAATCAGTTCATGAATGGCCCCTGTAGCCGCGATTTCAATGCAGCGTCCGTATTCGGGGCGGACGCCTTCCTTGCCTTCCTTAAGGCCTATTATCTCATTGAACTGGCGGTGGATTTCCGCGACCATGCGCTGGGCATTACGATCTACGCCCAGAATAACCAGGGCCGAAAAAATCGCCGGAACCGCAGCTCCTACCAGCATGCCGAAGAAAACCGTGGGGTTCATTATGTCAAAACCCTGGAGCAGAGGTTTGCCGTATTCAATGGCCGCGTCATTGACCTGGCTCATAAAAGCGCCCAGCAGGGCTATAACGGTAAGGCCGGCCGCGCCTATTGCGAAACCTTTTGTGACCGCTTTTACGGTATTGCCTGCGCTGTCAAGCTTGTCGGTTATTTCAAGTACTTCTTCGCCCAGGCTGCCCATTTCCGCAAGTCCGCGGGCGTTGTCAACGATTGGACCGTACGCGTCATTGGAAATGATCATTCCGACTATCGAAAGCATGCCGACGGCTGCCATTGCTATACCGAACATGGCATAAGTCGGGTCGCCGGGAGCTCCCA
>Ga0123357_10000271_pt1 | contig 49531 bp, 46 predicted proteins | sample TergutEmb28metaG_FD_89873 | JGI IMG/M metagenome (GOLD analysis project Ga0123357, IMG submission 89873) | Embiratermes neotenicus P4 segment gut microbial communities from Petit-Saut dam, French Guiana - Emb289 P4 | ecosystem: Host-associated > Arthropoda: Insects > Digestive system > Gut ...
TGATTGTCGCTCGCAGGCGCTTCGCCCGCCATTTCTGGCGACCTGGCCTGCAGGGTATGCAGTTTGTCAAATCAGATCTAGCCCTGGCGCTGCTTGTGGCGGGGGTTCGTGCAGATCACACGAACTACGCCGCGGCGGCGGATCACCTTGCAGTGATCGCAGATCTTCTTGACGCTCGGCTGCACCTTCATGAGATTCCTCCTTGGTGTTGGGGCGTCCTGTTTAGTTGTAGTTGGCAATTGCTCACTTATGACGATAAACGATGCGTCCGCGCGTCAGGTCGTATGGGCTGATCTCGACCACCACCCGGTCTTGTGGCAGGATGCGGATGTAGTGCTGACGCATCCGGCCACTGATAGTGGCGAGCACAATATGGCCGTTGTCCAGTTCGACGCGGAATCGCGCGTCTGGCAGGGCTTCGACCACAGCGCCCTCAAGTTCGAGGACGCCTTCCTTCTTTGCCATTCGTCTCCTGATTTGCTGACGTCACCCACCGACAACTGTCGGCGAACACGCCTGGTTTCGTCGTTCTGACGGGCTTAACTGAATACTTCTGGTTTCAATGGAGCATGACAGAACGCGGCAAATGCCGTTGCCCAAGTATACCCTTAGTTCGGGAGCAATACCAAGTCGTTGACCGCACTTCCAAGACGCGGTGACAACTCCCGCGCGTCAGTCCTTCAGCGGGATGCCCTGGGCGTCCACCTTGACAGAACCTGTCAGGATCAGGATGCCGTCGATGAAACCCCACAGCCCCCCGATACCAAAGGTGAAGATGCTCACGAGGAGTTGGGCGACGCCAAGGCCGGCATAGCCCAGGTAGAAGCGTCCGACACCGAAGGCACCCAAGAAAATCCCGAGCAGCCCGGCTGCGAGTTTGGACTTCTGCTCGTAACCCATCGGCACACCCGGCTGATACGCGACGGCTGGGTAACCCTGCGGAGGCATCTGATACGCGGAGTAGTCCGGAGCCGGCGGCATCTGGTAGCCGGCCTGGTAGGCGTCCGCAGGCGCCGTGGGATAGGCAGGGGGCACGGTGCCATAGCTTGGCGGGTACGTGGGGTCAGCAGCGACAGGTGGCGTGACCACAGCCCCGCACAACGTGCACACGGTTGAGTTATCGGGAATCTGTTGACCACAGTTTTGGCATTGCATGGAAACACCTTTCGAAAAGCCTACAAATGTTGTTGTCGTCCAACCGATGGTGGTGGCCAACCACGCATACCAGCCAGCCAAACGCCATCCGATGGGATGCCATCAGTGTACTAGAAGAGGTGGTCCGGTTGATAAGGACTCACAACATGATGGCCAAAATGACGATCAGGATGACCAGCAATACCCCGGCTCCCAGGCCGGCCATGACGAGGCCACGCGGAGCTGGGCGCAGCGGCTCGACCTGCCCGGGGCGTCCCGGTTGGTCGCCGCCGAGCACCGGATCGGTCGAGCGATAGCGCGCGGGCAGACCGTCCAGCACCGGCACCAGATCGGCCTTGTGCGTGGCAGCGAACAATGCTTGCAGACGGTCCTGGTAATCGCTCATCGTCAGATCGCCGGTGGCGAAGGCATCGTTCAACCGATTCGACAGATCGTCGCGATCATTGGGCGTCACATCACCCGTAGGGTCATGCGAGTATTCATATTCGACGGGCAAACCAGACATGCCTGACCTCCTGCGTTCATCATATCCCGAACCGTCGTTCACCTGTAGGCTAAGGATATCCCTGAACAACGAATCCAGATGAATATGCCGCAGGACTTGACGGCTGGGGTCTATGCGGACTTTGTACGGGCGTGGCACACCCAAGACGCGTTCGTGCTCGACTTCGCCAATCTGGTCGAGCCGGTGCGGGCCGAGGACGATGCCATCCTGCTGAACGCGACGGTGGTGTCGCGGGTGCGTATTCCGCCGTCCCAAGTCTTCGAGCTCATGAAAGCTTTGGAGCAGCAGCTGTCAAGCTGGGAGAAGGAGACTGGTCAGCGTCCGTCGAACTAGCGGTGCGCCTAGACACCACCAGCGCCACCACGACGACGGCCACCGCCCCCGCCAACACCAGCCAAGAGCCGCGGCCCGGAAGGTAAGTAGCCGCCCCCACCAGTGCCGTCAAACCCAGGATAGCCGCGTCGCGCCAGTTCAGGATGACTGCCACGCAGACTCTCCCCCGCCTGTGGGTCAACGCCGCCAACATGGACAACCGCAGCGCCAGATACCCGGTGACCACGATTACAGGCACGCTGACTTGCAACGACGTCCGAGACGACACCGTCAGACAAATGCCAGCCAAGCAGATCGCCACGCAAGCCACCTCAAAGCCTGGACGCAACAGCATCCACAAGCCGATGGCCACGGTGAGCACCGTGACCATCACCCCTGGCCACGCGACAAAATTGCCTGCCAGCGCCACACAGACCACGGCGGCCAACACAGCAGCCAACCGCACGATGGCAGCGGGCACCGTCGGCCCAGCCGTCACACTGATGCGCGGTATCGGCTTCTCGCGATAACGCCACCGCCGGTAGTAGTAGACCAGCCGCTCGATCAGGTTCATCGTCTGACCCCCTGCCAGGTCCGCCGCACAGTGGCCAACCGACTACTGGCTGTCTCCCGTGCTTTTCCTGCCCAAGGGATCAGTGGGACGTGCTGGGCCGCCAGCCGGCGGATGCGGATGTCACGTTCCGCCGACATGATGCCCCAAGCCAGCTCGAGGCTGACCTCGGGTGCTGGACGCACTACTGGCAGCACGTCGATCACCAGCACCTCATGACCGGCGTCACGCAACGCCTGGACTAGACCGAGCGGGCCGTCGTCTAGCAATGTGGTGAACAGATAGACTATGGCCCCAGCCGGCACCTGGGGCGCCCGCACCCGCGACCGTGGCGGGCCCGCCGGCGCCGACAGTGCCAACGCGTAGGCCAGCCGGTTCAGGTGGCGGACGGATGCGGCTGGCGCCAAGAGACGCCGGGACGTCGCCAAGTCGACCAGGCCAACCCGGTCGCCGGATTCGATCAACCGCCGGGCCACCGAAGCAGCCGCGTGGCGGGCTAGATCGAGCGATGTCGGCTCGTCCACCCGCAGTGGAACGGCAGCGCTCCAGGTGTGCAGATCCGAGCCCACCTCGTCGCGCGAATCCACGATCAGCACAGAAACTGGCTCCCCAGTGGCATAGGCGCCCTTGACATAGATGTCGCCAGACGGCTGGCGGGCTGTCACCCTCCAGTCGATGCGACGCGTCGAGTCGGACGGCCCCATTGGGTGGACGTCGCGCAACTCGAAACCGTCACCCGCCCGTCGAGATGCCATCGGCCCGGTCAGCCCGCGGAGCTGGTGCGACTCCGGGACGAGACCCAACGCCATGTATGACGGCAGAACCACGCGGGGACTGCTGGTTATGGTGGCGGCGTGGTTGGCGCACCCCAGCAGCGTGCCGTGGACGTCATAATCGAGAATCAACAGCGGCTGCGGTCCCGTCCGCACCGACTTGAGCCCGACGTCCACCACCTGCGGACGCCCGGGGACCAGTATTTCCGACGGCCGGTGCCCCGCGCATGACAGGCGCAGACGGATTGCTGCGACGCCTTCTGACTGATCGATGACGACGGCGTCGGCGTCGTCCCCCAAGTGCAAGCGCATCCGTGGCGCTGGTGCCGGCCACAGCCCGAACAAGACCAGCGGTATGCCGAGCAGTGTGACTCCCACCCGCCCGAACAGCAGCCCGGCGCAACAGAGCACCAGGCCGACGCATGGGCACACCAGCCGAGCTGGATGCCACTGGGATCCAGTCATCACCGGCTGGCCGCCGGCGGTCCGGGGACGCGGGACAGTGTGTCCTCGACAATAGACTCACTACGCACACCCTCGGCCCAGGCGGTGGGAGTCAGCATGATGCGATGGGCCAGGGCGGGGATGCCCGCCCGCTTGACGTCCTCCGGGATGACGAAGCCACGACCGTCCAACGCTGCCAGGGCACGTGCTACGAGCAGCAAACTCTGCGCCCCGCGTGGCGACACCCCGACCTCGGTGTTCGGATGGCGACGGGTCTGATCGGCGAGGTCGGCACAGTAGGCGACTATGTCGCGGTCAACGCCGATGGCTTCGACTCCGGCCTGCATAGCCAACACCTCGTCGGCCCCAACGATCTGGGTGACATCCACGGCCTCCTGGCGCCGATCGACGCGCCGCATCAGTATGTCCACCTCTTGGTCGCGGGTGGGGTAACCAACACTGATGCGCACCATGAACCGGTCGAGCTGCGCCTCCGGCAGCGGGTAGGTGCCCTCGTACTCCACGGGGTTGGCCGTCGCCATCAGATGGAATGGTTCAGGTAGTTGATGGGTGACGCCATCGACCGTGACGTTGCGCTCGGCCATCGCCTCCAGCAGCGCCGACTGCGTCTTCGGGCCGGTGCGGTTGATTTCGTCAGCCAGCAGTATGCCGGTGAAAACCGGGCCGGGACGAAACTCGAACTGGCGGTCACGCGGGTCGAAGATCATCGATCCGGTGATGTCAGACGGCAGCAGGTCCGGAGTGCACTGCAGTCTTGTGAACTGCAGGCCGAGCGCCCGCGCAATGCTGCGAGCGGCCAGCGTCTTGCCGACACCCGGCACGTCCTCCAGCAGGATATGACCTCCGGCCAGAATCGTGGCCAGCGCGATTGCCATGGGCTCGCGCATGCCCACCACAGCACGCTCGACTTCGTCGAGGATGCGACTTCCTTTGTCCGCGATGTTCTTCACCGGCAGTGCTTCGGTCATGGTGCTCCTTTGATGATTTCGATCCATTTCGTTACTTGGGTGACGGTCGGATGGCTGGTCGTGTCTATAGTGTCGCGTAGGGCATCGAGGGACGGTCGCCCCTCCGTCACAGCCCGCACACGGGCGATGGCCCGGGGCGAAACGGCGCCGTCGCGGTCCAACACGATCCAGGAAAGGTGTGACAGATCGGAGCGGGCTCCGGCGTGGGTGCGGAAGGGCAGCGGCTCCAGAAGCGGTATGTCGGCCTGGTATCGCGGCCAAGCGACGATCACCGCCGTCGCAACAGCGGCGAACAACAGGGAGTGAGGCGCGTCGAGCATCCTGAACACCGCCCAGACGGCAGCGATGACCCAGGCGACGACAACGGCCACGAACCGGTTGACTCCGAAACGGTCGATCATGATGCGACCACACCTTCGAGGGATCTCGCGATGTGACCGAGCCAGCGCCGGGCGTCGCTCACATCCGAGGCAGTGGCCCGCGCATCCGAAAAACGAACACGGGAATACAGGTCACGCAGGTTGATGGTGTCCTCAGGCGGTGCGGCCGACTGTTCGAAAAGCGTGGCCGTGAACTCGGTCGGAGTTTGAGCCGGGTCGCGCGTCATCCCATGCCGGCTCGCAGCCTGCTCAAGGGCCAGCCACGCGGCGATAACGGCATCACTGGGATCCCTGGCTCCGTCGAGTTGCTGCAGCGCCGATTGGACGGCGTCCACCACCTCCTGCGGCGAAAGCGGGCTGCCGGGCATTGTGCCTGCCGTCGCCAAGTGGTCACGCTCGGCGCGGACGATGCGGGTGGCCATCAGCGCACGAACAGCGCGGACGATCCACCGCACCAGCAGAATTAGGACGGCCAGAGCCAGCAGGATGGCGACGACGATCAGCACGATCCGGGCCACCGGATGCGAGGTGGCATCCGGCATCTGGCCTTGGCTGTTCGGCGGCATGCTCATGGGCTGGACGCTCGGGTAGCCGAATGGGGCGATCGTCCACTGAGGCGGTGACCAGACCCACGGACTGTGGTGGGCACTGGCATAGACGATGGCCCCCAGGCACACCACGCCCACTGCCATTGTTTTTGCGCCACGAGAGACCACCAGACAAGACTAGCGCGCCACAACATGCGCGCGCCTGGGACATAGACTGATTGCCACAAGGATTGGAGTTCACATGAGCGGCTTCCCCGACAACCCGCGTGATGACGAGGGGCTCATTCCCCCGCCTCAGCCGACGCCGCCCCCGAAGCAACCGCCCCCACCCATAACCTGGTCCGTCCCCAAGTATCCCCCCGTACCACCACCCCCGCCGAAGTCTGCCACGCCACCAGTGGTGCCTCGTCGCCCAGTGCCTCCACCCCCGCCAACCGACGAACCATCGCCCGATCAATCAGAGCCAATACCGCAGGGTTCAACAGCGGACCACCTGGTACCACCGCCGCCACCTCCAGAGGAACCGTCGTCTGCGCAAAGCACTCCGGTGTCCAAGCGACGCCGTGGCCCCATCGTCGCGTTGGTCAGTGGAGCGGGTTTGCTGGCCGTCGCACTGGTGATCTGGCTCGCGGTATTGCCGCAACTGGGCACTCCAGGCGGGCCCGTCAATCCATCGTCTAGCGGCGGTTTCACGGCTCTCGCGTCCCAACCAATTCAAGTCGATCCCCGCATACCCGACATCATCACGAAACCCGCCGGATGGTCTGAACCAGTCACCTTGGCGATGGGACCGACCGGCATCGGCGTACCCAAAGTTGTCGACACAGGCATCGACGCCCTGGTGCTCGTCAGCACCTACAATGGCATGCAAGCCGTCGACCTGGGCAAGCCATCGGTGCTGTGGTCGATCGACACCTTCACGAGCGTCCAAGTGATCCTCGACGATGGCACCGCAATCGTCAGCTCGTCAGACAATCAACTGGCACACGTCGATCTGCGCACCGGCAATCTGACCCCGATCGGCTCCTTGCCTTCCACAGATGGCATCATCGTATCCGCCGACGGACAAGGGGTGATGACTAATTACGACATATCTCTAGACGGTAACTACAACCATCTTTGTGCCCGCAGCTACGTCGACCTGAACACCTGCCGGTGGCAAGTCGAAGGGAGCACTGCAGCCGGACCAGACGTGTTCGGTCAGGGGCGATGGGCTAACTCGGCAGACGGAGTGATCAACGTCCTCTCCGGCATGTCTCCCGGCTTCGGATACGATGCCTACTCCAGCATCGATGACTACAGCAATCCAGAGATCGCCTACGCTGGTCCGGCAGACGACGTGGTGCGCCTGGCCAGAAACCCCCGCACCTGGGTCATCGCTATGACACCCTGGGACACCATGGACGATCAGGCCAAGGGCAAGTCCGTCAAGCTGCCAGGCGAACCAATACCCGAGAGCTTCGATTCGCCGATCCTGCTCGTCGACCACGGCGATAACCTCGGAGTCACCGCCTATTCGTGGCAGACTGGCGCACAGCTGTGGAAAGCGTCGCCAAAGCTCAGCCAGTATGAGTCCGCCTATTGGGTGTTCCAGCATTATGTCTATCTGTTTTCATACTCCGAGTACGGAGAAACTGGCCTCCCGAACCGTCAGAACAGCGCCATCATCGATGCGCAAACCGGCCAGTTCAACACCATCGACACCCGCTTCGGCGGCGTGATCCAGGCGGGACAACGTGCCATCTACATAGCGAATAATCTGGACTACTACCGCGTTGTCCCCGGGTCTTCGGACGGCAATGTGCTGGCTGCCTACGACGGGCAGTCGAGCAATCTGAAACAACTCTGGTCGATGAAACCGCCAAGAAACAGTTCCGTGTTCGCAGTGGTGGCCGATCATGTGATCGCCATCTCGACCGACACCGGCGAGCTCTGGGTGCTTGAACCCTGACTTCGACAAGCCCCGACAGCTCCCGGACTGCGAAACAACACCTCGAAACCCCCGCCAGGGCTTACACTGATGTCAGCACATTGAGGAGTGAAGGTGGACGAATTCTGGCTCGACCCGAAGGACGGGGAGACCTTCACGCCGCCACCCCAGCCACCGTTACCACCCCGGCAGCCGCCACCGCCGATCATCTGGAATGAACCGACGTACCCCCCGGTGCCGCTACCGCCATCGTCTGCTCCGCATCAATTCGCGCCTCCGCCACAGCCATCGGCTGAATGGGAGGCTCCTCCGCCATACGCCCAAGCGGACACTGAATACCTTGAGCCAGACGACCAGTCATCGCCTGCCGATGAGCCGCCGTCCGAGCAAGCCAGCCCAGCGCCCAAACCCCGTGGTCCCATCATCGCGCTGATCGCCGGCATTGGATTGCTGCTGGTGGCACTGGTGGTCTGGCTCGTGGTGTCGCCTTTGATGAAAGGCTCTCCAGGCACACCCATCGGACCGTCTTCCAATCCGCCAAGCCTGCCCACCAATACATGGAGCTCGTCTGCCAACCCGCCGCAACCGCTGAGCGGCGATCCCCGGGTACCCGATATTGTGACCCAACCGGCGGGATGGTCACAACCAGTCACGGTGGTGAGCCCGGATGACGCAGCGAACACGGCCGTGTATGACACAGGGATCGACGACATCGTCATTGTCAGTTCAAAGACTAACTTGTACGGCATCAACCTGGATGGACCAGAAGTGCTGTGGTCGGTGCCCTATTTGTACTACTACGTGACGCTGGACAATGGTGACGCAGTTATCAGCGACACCGACAATCAACTGGCTCTCATCGATGTCCACACCGGGCAGTTGACCTCGATTGGAACCTTTCCAGGCGGATACGTCCTGTACGCCAACGGCGAGATGGCGATAAACAGCTCGTGGGATGGGCAAGGCGAGACGTATTGCGCGCGTGACTACTCCTCTTTCAGCGTCTGCCAGTGGCAGGCTCAGGATAGTAAGGCGCTGGGACCCGAGGTTTTCGGCGACGGCCAATGGGTCAACACGGCTGGGGGTGTGCTCGATATAGCCACAGGACAACCGGCCACTTTCGGATCAGACGCCATCTCAACAAGCATGGACGACGTCGTCGATCCCAGGGTGTTCTACGCCGGGCCCGCCGATGGAGTGATACGGGTCGAATACCATCCAAACTCTGGCGCCACGTCAATCACTGCCTGGGACACCACGACCGATAAAGCCAAAGGCAAAGCCGTCTCGCTGCCAGGCAACACGATTGACGAGAGCATCGATTCGCCGGTACTCCTGGCCGGCACTTATGACAGCCCCACCAGAATCAACGCGTATTCATGGCAGACCGGCAAGCAACTGTGGAAGATCTCGCCGAAACTCACCGAGGATATTCCCGTTTACACGGTGTTCCAGAACTTCATTTTCCTGTACATGGGCACAAACGACAACCAGAAGCCCGCTCAGCCGAGCCGTCCCAACAGCGCTATCATCAATGAACAAACTGGCCAGTATGTCGCCCTCACAAGCCAATATGCCAGTGCGGTCGAGGCAGGCCAACGCGTCATCTACATGGCCGACGACCAATCCGAAACCGGTGGCGACCAGATCACAGCCCGCGACGGCCAGTCCGCCACGCTGGCGACGCTCTGGACGATGAAGTCACCCAAGAAGAACACCGTCTTCCAAGCAGTGGCCAATCATGTGATCGGCATCTCGACCGACACGGGAGAACTCTGGGTGCTCCAGCCCTGACCTGGTTTCCAGCCGACACCCACTTTCGGACCTACTCACAGGAACATGGGCACTGGCATAAACTGTAGTCAACAAACAAAGGGGTTCAGGTGAACGGGTTTCCGACCAACCGGGGCGACGACGAAACACTCACACCCCCGCCACAGCCTATGCCTCCGTCCAGCCATATGCCTGCGACTGTGCCGGTGCCACCACCGCAGCCGGTGCCACCACCACGCGATCCAACGCCACCGATCACCTGGGCCGTCCCCAAGTATCCGCCGGTGCCACCGCCACCGGCATCAGCCGAGACATCATTCCCATTAGTTAGGCCACAACGACCGGTGCCACCACCACCCGTGGACGGGATAGAGCCAACCTACGATGAACCAACGCCAACAGACTTCGACGAACAATGGGACTACGAAGAAACCGAACGAGTCCACCCACCTCTTACCACACAGCCTCCCCAGCTTCCAGCCAACGATGACTGGGCGTCCCCGGAAACCAGCCCGTCACCCAGTCGGCGCCGCCTTCCGGTCGCAGCGCTGATCGCCGGGGTGGGTGTCCTCGTGGTCGCGCTAATAATCTGGTTAGTGGTGCTACCGATGGTGAAGGGCACACCAGGCGTGTTCAACAGACCAACCTCCAGTGTGCCTGGCGCCGTCAATGCACCGCGAGTACTCGACAGCGCCCCTCGCATACCAGACATCGTCACCAAGCCCAGCGGGTGGTCATCCCCCGTCCAGTTGTCTGGAATCGACGACTGGACCTATGCTGAAGCAATTGACACAGGAGTCGACAACATCATATTGGTCCAGGCTGACGACACATTACAGGCTGTCGACCTCGACACATTGACGGTATTGTGGGAAAACACATTATTCCTCCTTACCCTGGTGACGCTGGACAACGGGATTGCCATCGTCGAAGCAGATGATTATCAACTGGCCTTCGTCGAATTACGTACCGGCGTAACTACACCGATCGGCATACTTCCCAATGACGACACCATCGAATACATCGACGGACAACTTGTGATCACCAGCAACTGGGAGCCAGGAACGCCGGTCCACTTATGCGCGAGGAGCTTCACTAACCTAGGGACTTGCGCATGGCAAGCAGACGCCAATGATGACGAGGCCGCGAGAGTATTCGGAGATGGCCAATGGGTCAACACCGCCGATGGGGTGAGGGATCTCTTGACCGGCGAACATGCCACATTTGGCGCTGATGACTCCTGGGTACCAATTGACAACGGAAACGCTGGTGTTTTCTACACCGGGTCTAGCGACGATATCGTGCGTTTTGAATATCCCGCGGACGGCAGTGAAACTACGATCACCCCATGGGACCCAATCACTGACAAAGCAAAATGGCCAACAGTCAAGTTATCTGGATGGGTCGATCCGCAAAGCTTCAATTCTTCAGTCATATTGGTTCAAGATGAGAGTAGCCGCGAGTTGTCGATCAGCGCGTACTCACGGCAAACTGGGCAGAAGTTGTGGTGGAAATCACCAAAACTCCTCGTGGGTCGACCGGTTTATACGTCGTTCAATAATCTCATTTACTTGTCGATAGAGACACAAGATTCAAAGCAACCCGATCCAAATCGTCGCGGAAGTGCCATAATTGATGCCCAGACCGGCAGGATGTCCGTTAACCAGACCAATTATCGAGCCATTGAAGCTGGTCAGCGAGTTGTCTACTTAGTCAACACCGACAACTTAGACGCCAATTTTTGGCAATTGTATGCGGGCGACAGCCAGTCTAGTAATCTCGCAAAACTCTGGTCCATCAAGAGTCCCGCTGCGATCTCAGGCTATCTCATCTCCTTCTCTGCGATAGCCAACCATGTGATCGGTATAGCGCAGGAGACGAAGCAGCTCTGGGTGCTTCAGCCCTGACCTGGCTTCCAACCCGCCAGCCAGTCGCCCCGGAAATCGTCGAAGGTGCCGTCGATGATGGCTTGACGCATGCCGTCCACCAAGCGGACGGTAAAACGCTCGTTGTGGATGGTAGCCAGGGTGTAGGCGAGCAACTCGTGCGCCTTGAACAGGTGGTGGACGTACGCCCGGGTGAACTGCCGGCACGTCAGACAATCGCAGCCCGTTTCCAGCGGGCTGAAGTCGTCGCGGAAGCGAGCGTTGGTTATGTTATAGCGTCCACCCGCCCAGTAGATCGCAGCGTTTCGGGCCACCCGGGATGGGTTGACGCAGTCGAAGGTGTCGGCTCCAGCCTCGACGGCGGCGAACATGTCCTCGGGCTCAGAGATGCCCAGCAGATGGCGCGGTTTTCCCTCAGGCAACTCCTCCGCGCACCAACCGACTATCGTGCCAATCATCGACTTCTCCAGCGCACCGCCCACACCGTAACCGTCGAACACCTCACCGTCCGGCCCCCGCAAGGCAGTCAAACCCTGGCACGCCTGGCGTCGTAAGTCCTCGTACTGGGCACCTTGGATGACGCCGAACAACGCCTGGTACGGCATGTCAGTTCGCTGCTTGGTCAGGACGGCATGCTGGTTCAGGCACCGCGCCGCCCATCGTTCAGTGCGTTGGACGGACGCCCGCTGGTAGTCCAAAGTGTTGCGCAACGTGGTCAACTCGTCGAAAGCAAAGATGATATCGGCACCGAAGCTGTGCTGCAGTATCATCGACACCTCGGGTGTGAAACGGTGCATCGAGCCGTCCAGCGGTGACTTGAAATCGACGCCGTCCTCGTCCACCCGGCTGAGCCTCTGGCGTCCCCCAGCAGTCGCCTTGTCATCGGCGGGGAGCGCGCCATCCAACGTCATCTCGATGGTCTTCTTGAAACCCGACCCCAGGCTCATCACCTGGAAACCGCCCGAATCGGTGAACGTGGGGCCATGCCACCCCATGAACGCGCCCACCCCACCGGCTCGCTCCACGATGTCTGGGCCTGGCTGTAGATACAGGTGAAAAGCGTTGGCCAGCACCGCCTGCGCACCGGTCGCCGCCACGTCTGCCGGCAGCACCGCCTTGACTGACGCCTTGGTCCCTACGGGGATGAACGCCGGTGTCGCGATATCCCCGTGTGGTGTGTGGATGACGCCGGCCCGCCCGTGTCGTCCGCCGCTGAGCCGCGCTGTGATGTCGAAGAATGCCGAAGTCATAGTGCCTGTCGCCGTAGGTGAGTGATCTGTGGGTGAGGTGTTTCACGAGCGGGGCATTGAAGCGAAAGACCGCAGCGTGACGCGAAGCGGCACGCCGGTATTGGAGCGGAACTGAGCGAGAAGGAGGCGCGACGATGAGCGAAGCTCATGCGCCGACTGGAGCGTCCCCGCGACGAAACACCTCGCCCACAGATCACCTTAATCACGACCTCTCGACATGACCTGCAACTGCGCCAGTGCCACCACACCAGCAGTGGACGTCCGCAACACATGATCAGCCACCAGCACCGGTTTCGCCCCGGCGTCCTCAAACGCCGCCAGTTCGGCCTCGGTGATACCACCCTCCGGGCCGACGACGAACACCACATCGCCCGACGACACCAACACCTCGGCGTCCAGGTAAGACCCAGCCGACTCATGCAACACGAACGCCTGATCGGCCGACCGAAGGCTGGCGCAGACATCGGTCGTCGTCGCAAAACGCACTGGCGGCACGGTGAAGCGCCGGGACTGCTTGGCGGCCTCCCGAACGACCGCACCCCACTTTGCCAGAGCCTTGTCAGTCTTGCCGTCCCACTTGACGACGCTGCGATCCGCTTGCCAGGCGACTGCCGCGTCGACTCCCAGCTCTGTCATCGCCTCTATAGCGGCCTCGTCACGACCGCCTTTGGCCAGTGCCTGCACCACCGTCCAGCGATGTGGCCTCTCAGGTTCGTAGAGGTGCTCCTGGACCAGCACATCCACGTGGTCGTCCCCAATCGTCTGGGCCACTCCGCGGACCGCGCTGCCCCGTCCGTCCGCCAGCAGCAGCGACTCACCGACGCGGATGCGCCGGACGCGCGCGGCGTGGCGTCCCTCGGGCCCGTCCAGCCTGATCAGGGCGCCGATTGGCGCCTCGACGTCGTCACACAAGAAGCAGGCGTCAGTCATCAGACCAACGAATCCTTCAGCCGGGAAAAGAAGCCTTTGTGCTCGTCCAGAGCCACTTCGGGATGCTCCTCGCCCCGCAATTGGGCCAGCCGGGCCAGCAGAGCCCGCTGCTCGTCGTCCAATTTCGTTGGGGTCTGGACGAACAGTGTGACGCCCAACTCGCCACGTCCGGATCCACGCAGCTTGGGGACGCCCCGGCCCTTGATCGCGAGCCTGGTCCCCGCCTGGGTGCCCGGTGGCACTGTCAGCGTGACCTGACGATCGTCTTCCGGGGTGTCCTGGCCGTCCGCCTCCAGCGTGCGGATCTGTAGCTGCGTGCCCAGCGCCGCCGCCGTCATGGGCAGTCGGGTCATCATCTCGAGGTTGTCGCCGTCGCGCCTGAAGATCTCGTGCGGAGCAACCGTGATATCGATCGTCAGGTCACCGGCCGGACCACCACCCGGGCCCGCCTCGCCCTGACCCGACAGATGAATACGGTTCCCCGTGGACACGCCGGGCGGCACCTTGACGCTGATGCGGCCCACGCTGCGCACCCTGCCATCGCCTGAGCACTCATGACACGGATCCTTGACCACCGTGCCGTAACCCTGGCAGCGGGGGCAGGCCTGTGTTGTGCGGATCTCGCCCAGGAACGACATCTGCACCTGAGTCACCTCGCCGCGGCCCTGACACTGGGGGCACGACTCGGGCTTCGCCCCGCCTTCGCCGCCGATCCCGGCGCACGACGGGCAGACGATGTAGGTGTCGACGTCGATCTCTTTGCGAGTGCCAAACGCCGCCTCGAACAGGGTGAGCGTCATCCGCGCCACCCGATCCTGGCCCCGCCGGGCTCGTGGCCGTGGCCCGCGTGTTGCCCCACCGCCGCCGCCGAACATGGCGTCAACCAAGTTGCCCAGATCGAAGCCCTGCGCAGAAAAGCCACCGAAATTGCCCATGCCGAAGGGGTCGAAACCGGCACCGCTCCGGTTAGGATCGCCACCCCGGTCGTAGATCGACTTCTTCTGCGGATCCGAAAGCACCTCATACGCCTCATTGACGGCCTTGAACTTCTCTTCGGCGTCTGGGTCGTCTGTCACATCGGGATGAACCTGCATCGCCTTCTTGCGGAACGCGCGTTTGATCTGGTCGGCTGTGGCGTCGCGCGGCACCCCGAGTATGTCGTAGTAGTCACTTGGCATCAGCGTCACCACCCAGGAATTGGCTGACGTAGCGCGCCACCGCGCAGACAGCTGCGATCGTCGAGGGATAGTCCATACGCGTGGGACCGACGACGCCGAGCGCCGCCCGTCCCCAATCACGATTAGCGCTGGATGCGTATGTGCTGGCGACCACGGACGTCTCGCGCAGTGGCTCATAAGGATTCTCGGCGCCGATGCGCACCGTCACATCGCCGAGATCGCGCGTGGCCTCGCCCAACAACCGCAGCAGCACGACCTGCTCCTCGATGGCCTCGAGCAATGGTTCGATCATCGTTTCGTACTCGGCGCCGAAACGGGCCAGATTGGGCACGCCGCCAACGGCTACCTTGGCGGACGACGACATGCCGAGCATCTGTGCCAGCCCCTCAACCAGCGGAACGGCGTGACGGCGCAATGGTTCATCCAACACGCCGATGGCTCGCCGTAACTCGGCGGCGGCCGAGTCCGTGGTCCCACCGGCCACTGTCCGGTTGGCCCAGTCCCGCAGGACGGCAGCATCGCCCTCGGTCACTGCGGGGCATTCGACGGTGCGCTGGTCGACGTTGCCGTTGTTGCGGATGACGACAACCAGCAGCCGCCCAGGAGCGAGCGGCACGATCTCGATATGACGGATACGGGCGGGCGCCGGCGACGGATACTGCACAAGGGCGACCTGATGGGTCAACTGGGCCAACAGCCGCGCCGTGCGGGCGACCACGTCGTCCAGATCCACCGCCCCCTGCATGAAAGCGCCTATCGCCCGGCGCTCCGCCAACGACAGTGGTTTGACTGCCGCCAAACGGTCGACGAACATGCGGTACCCCTTGTCGGTGGGCACTCGTCCGGCAGACGTGTGGGGCTGGGTCAGGTAACCCTCTTCCTCCAAAGCCGCCATATCGTTGCGAATCGTCGCGGGTGAGACGTCCAGACCATGGCGCTCGACCAACGCCCGGCTGCCCACTGGCTCATGCCACTGGACGTAGTCGACGATGACAGCGCGCAGCACGTCTAGCCTGCGATCGTCCAGCATCCTGTTGCCTTTCATGGCTGGCACTCGCACAGCCAGAGTGCTAGTTTACCGCATACCAGAGTTGTCGCCAGCCCACTCCGGCATTACGTCAATCCAGCAAGTCCCTCGTTACTTTGTCTGCCAGCAGGCGGCCCTGTCTTGTCAGGACGATGCGATCGCCAATCTGCGCTAGCAGGCCGTCCCCCACCAGCGCGGGGACGCGGGCGTATTCTGTGGGGGTCAAGATGTCCAGGGGCAGGCCGGCGGCCAGACGCAACTCCAGTAGGATGCGCTCCTCGTGGGCTATATCGTCGTCGACGATCTCGTGGCCGGCCTCTGGCGAGGATCCATGGGCCACCGTGGCGGCCCACTTGGCGGGCGACTTGTGGTCCCACCAGCGCCGCTGTCCGACGTGCGAGTGGGCGCCGGGGCCGACCCCGATCCAATCGTCCGAGCGCCAATAGCCAAGGTTGTGACGGCACTCGTGCCCACGACGGGCCCAATTGCTCAATTCGTACCAACCCAAGCCCGCCTCTGTCAGAAGGTCGTCGGCCATCAGGTATTCGTCGGCCATCAGATCGTCGTCAGGCACCGGCAATTCGCCCCGCCCGATGCGGCGGGCCAACGGCGTGCCGGGTTCGACGATCAACGCATAACAACTGACATGCTCTGGTGCGACTGCCAGCGCCGCCAGCAGGGACGACCGCCATGACTCCAGGCTCTCGCCCGGGGTGCCATAGATGAGATCGACGCTGACATCGGTGAAACCGGCTTGATGCGCCTCTTCGACACACAAGGTCGCCTGTCCGGGGGTGTGAAGACGGTCAAGGGTGGTCAGCACGTTTTCATCGGACGACTGCATACCGAGGCTCAAGCGGTTCACTCCGGACGTCAGCAAGCCTTCGAGCAACGGCTGGGAGACGGTCTCGGGATTAGCTTCGACAGTGACCTCGGCCCCTGACGTCAACCCACACACCTGCCTGATCGCGTCAAGCACCTCCGATAACAGGCCGTCGCCAAGCAGCGTCGGCGTCCCCCCGCCGAAAAAGACAGTGTCGACGGGCCCGAATCCGGCGAGCCGCCGGGCATGCCAATCCAGTTCAGCGTGCAGTGCGTCTATCCAGCCGCGTGGCGTCAGCCCGCCTGCGCCCAGCACATAGGTGTTGAAGTCGCAATACCCACACCGTCTGGCGCAGAACGGCACGTGGACATAGATGCCAACCACGTAGTGAAGGCTACCGCATATGACACAACTGTGCCCATACCGCACCGACATCGATGCTGGTGGACGATATGGGTTGACTCGTGTCGCTGATACGGGACAGAAATGCGACACGCCTCATCCCAAACCGTCGAAAAACCCAATTCTGTGCGCGGTTGGGGATGGGTTGTGTCGACGTCCGGACAAATACCCGAGCACCAACCCAGTTATCAACAGTTACAGACGCCGCTGGCAGGGGACGGTATTCTTGATCTCATGTATCGACGACTGGCGCTGGCCGTGGTCTCATTGGCGGCCGTCATCCTGGCAGGCTGCACCGAAGCGCCAGTCGAACCGCTGCCCTCGACTCCACTCCAATCGGCGGCGCCCCAGCCCACACCCATCGATGGCCTGCCGACGGACCACACCCTGAGCCTCGTCAACCTGCATATCGCCGCGGGAAAGTGGGCCTTCATCGCCACCACCACGGGAAATCCCGTCGGAGTGCGCATCAATACAGTCTGGCAAGGCACTCCCGGCGCTCTGAGCGACCGCAACTACTCACAGTCACCGGCTGGCGACGCCACGCTGGACATCACCGCCGCAGTCCCCTATTTCCTGTCGTGGAGTTACGTCGTGCTCGACGGATCGCCGGATGACGAGCCCACCCCGATCCTGCTGCCAACCGCAGCGGGCAGCCTGTTCAACGCCCAATCGCCATTCTCTGACCACGACTGCCCCGACTACACGTCGACCCTCGGCAACGGGGTCGGCTTCCTGGTCACGCATTGCGTGGTGTCCATGTCGGAGGACGGCGCCTCTCCGGCCGGGCTGGCGTTCCCCGTCCCCGACCAGACCCAGCAGTACTGGTTCTTGGACGCCCCCAAACCAGTGCCCCTAGAGAGCACCTCACCCGAGCCTACGGACACATCCACTCCATAGGTCCGGTTACGCAACTGAAACACGGCGGCAACACCTAATCAACGCTCAATGATTAGCGTAGTGAGAACATGTCGGAAACAACCTCAGGAGATCTTCATGTTTACCAACGCCGATGAGCTTCTCGGCTTCATCAAGGACTCGGATGTCGAAATGGTCGACGTCCGGTTTTGCGACCTGCCCGGCGTCATGCAACATTTCACAGTGCCGGCCAGCTCTTTCAACGAGTCTGTCTTCACCGCCGGACTGACTTTCGACGGCTCGTCGGTGGCTGGCTTCCAGGCGATCAACGAGTCGGATATGGCGCTGTTACCCGACCCGACGACGGCATACATCGACCCCTTCCGGATCGCAAAGACGCTAGTGGTCAACTTCTTCGTCCACGACCCCATAACCAAGGAGCCGTACAGCCGCGATCCGCGAAATATCGCCCGTAAAGCGCAGTTGTATCTGGCGTCGACCGGGATCGGCGACACCGTCTACGTGGCGCCGGAACCCGAGTTCTATGTGTTTGACGACGTGCGGTACGAGACCAACGGGCATTCTGCTTCATACTACGTGGACGCCGAGTCCGCGCCGTGGAACAGCTCCCGCGTCGAGGAACGCGGCAACCTGGGCTACAAGGTGCAGACGAAGGGCGGCTACTTCCCGGTGGCCCCCACCGACCACTACGGCGACTTACGCGACGAGATGGTACGTCACATCCAATCCACCGGGCTGGTCGTCGAGCGCGCCCACCACGAGGGCGGCGCCGCCGGTCAGGCCGAGATCAACTGGCGCTTCGACACCTTGCTGAAGGCGGCAGACGACGTCATGAAGGTGAAGTACATTGTCAAGAGCACAGCAGTAGCCAACGGCAAGAGCGCCACGTTCATGCCGAAGCCGATATTCGGCGACAACGGCTCGGGCATGCACGTCCACTCTTCACTGTGGAAGGACGGCAAACCGCTGTTCTACGACGAGCAGGGGTACGGCAATCTGTCGGACACGGCCCGCTGGTACATCGGCGGGCTGCTCAAGCACGCGCCGGCGCTGCTGGCGTTCACCAACCCGACGATCAACTCGTATCACCGCTTGGTGCCGGGCTACGAGGCGCCGGTCAACCTGGTGTATTCGGCCAGAAACCGGTCGGCTTGCATTCGTATCCCCATCACAGGCACCGACCCCGCGGCCAAGCGCGTGGAGTTCCGCTGCCCCGATCCGTCGTCAAATCCGTACCTGGCGTTCGCGGCGATCTTGTTGGCTGGGTTGGACGGCATCGAGAACCGCATCGAACCGCCCACGCCCGTCGACAAGGACTTGTACGAATTACCACCGGAAGAGCACGCCAACATTCCGCATGTGCCGGGCTCGCTTGACGAGGTACTGGTGGCGTTGCGTCGCGATCAGGAGTTCTTGCAGGCCGGTGACGTCTTCACCGCCGATCTCATCGACACCTGGATAAGGCTCAAGCAATCCGAGATCGCCGCGATGCACCAACGCCCCCACCCCTATGAGTTCGATCTGTACTACGCGATTTAGTGCACACTAGCCAGCCAATAGATTCAGTCGCTTGCGCAGCTTATGAAACCGGGGCGGGATTGGCTGGACAGGCGGTATCAACTGCGTCACTTCTTCGGGCGTGCTGTTTGCCGGCGCTAGCTGGGAGCCGGCAGACAACCAGGCCTCGTCGTCAAGGTAAGCCCGGCGTGGACGTCCTGCCTCTGCCGCCATGGGGGGGACGTCCGCAGATTGGTAGTGGGACGCGGCACGCGCGCCGACCCCGGTGAGGTGCGTCATGCCGTATTGCACGATCTGGGCGATCACCCCGTAAACGACGCCGAAGCCAATGCCACACCCGATCAGCACCAACAGGTTGTGACCGGGCAGCAACAGCCATAACAGCACGGTGAGGAGAAGGCCCCAAACGACGCCACTGACAGCCCCGATGGCTATGACTCGTCCCCAAGACATCGGCGCCGTATTCGTTTCCATAACCATGAATCTACTCTGTGTTCATCTCATCAGGCTCGGTTTCAGCCGTTCTGCGCAACAACCAGCCAGCGTCCGGCGCGTGGTTGAGGACGCCACCGATCGGGTCGTCCACAAACGGACCCCGCACAGGGTCGTTCCACGGCTGCCAGATGTCGCGAACGACGCGACCCGCCAGCCAGAGCTGGACGCCGACCCGGAACAACACCGCCAACCAGTACAAGCGGTCGGGCCCGGTGCCGATGCCGAGGGCACCACCCAGAAATCCCCACACGGCCAGGTAGTACAGCGACTCGGAGACGGTGAAGACGAGCAAATCGAACAGCACTGGCCGCGCCAACACCACCAGCGGCAGCAGCCATAGCACATACTGCGGCGAATAGACCTTGTTGAATGCCAGGAACGCCACCATCACGAGCATCGCCACCTGGCCGACACGGGGACGACGAGGCGCGGCGATGACCATGGTGGTGATGACTCCGGCGCTGATGGTGATGAACACGACCTCCAGTATCGAAACATTGCCGATCTGGACACCCATCAGCGTCAGCACGTACCACAGCGATCCCAGATCGGGACCACGCCCAGCGTTGTACGTCCAAAAGTAGGACCACGCCTGGGGAGCCGTCAACAGCGTCGGCAAGTTGACCACCGTCCAGGCGACGGCACCACCGGCGATGTACAACCCGAAGTCCTTCCAGCGGCTGGATCGCAAACACAGGATGAGGAGCACGGCCAGCATGGCCAGCGGGTAAAACTTGGCCGCTGCCGCCAACCCGATCAGACAACCCGACCACACTGGGTGACGACGCGCCCACAACAATATGCTGACACTGGTCAGGGCCACCGCTAACAGATCCCAATTGATCAGACCTGCCAACATGATCACCGGCGACGCGGCGATGTACAGCGCGTCCCAAGCCCTGATTGGCACGCCGCCGGTGTGCGGGGCAGCCGAATCGCGACCCATTTGCAGGTGAGACCACACCAAGATGCCCAGGCAGCCGAATAGCAGGAGCGAGTTGATACCCCAGAACAGATTGGCCGCGGCCAGTCGTCGGCTGCCTGACGCATCCATACTGATCGTGGCGCCGAACAGGCCAGCCAACCAGCGTCCGAGCCAGATGAACCCGCTGGTCAGCACCGGATATTCCAGTTGCAATTTTGACGCATCGAAGGGATTGTCCTGAAGCACCGCCGAGCTGGACCAGAAGCCGAAGGGATTGTTCTGGTACAACGCCGAGCCTGACCAGATCATGTCTTTCCACTGGAACAACACGGGGATGTCCGAATAGCACATCCGCTGGTAGGGATGGTCTGTCGATGGCAAGCACGGCACCTGGCGACACATCAACACCACCCACGTGAAAACGCTGGCCAGTATGGTCCAGGGTACCGGATTGAACCAGGAGCTCTTCGTCACCCGGCTATGCCGGCCAGCCGGTCCGCCAACCCGGCCCGTCCAGCCCGGCACATCCAGGCAGCCAAGGTTGGACAAATCGGTCACCCTCAAAGTGTACCCATCATCAGCCGTCGGTGGCTGTTGTGGGCGGAGATGTCGCTGTGGTCGGGGTGGTTGTCGTCTCGGTGGGGTCTGTGGACGGTGTTTGTGTCATGGTGGGCGTCGTTGTCGGGGTGTCTGTTGGCTCGCCAGTTGGCGTGTCCGTCGGCAGGACCGCGGTATCGCTGGGCATCGTGCTTGACGACGACGAACTTGTCGGCTGTCCGTTGTTCACATACGCGGGTGATTCGAAGCTCTGCTTCGGCAGTCCTTTCATGGCCTGCTTCATGAAGTCGGCCCACGTCTGGGCTGGGTAACCGCTGCCGTAAAAACTCGAATAGCCGGGTGGTGCATAGGGATTGAGATCGGATATCCCCTGATCGCCGGCCACGAACATGACAGCCGTCGAAATCTGCCTGGTGAAGCCGACGAACCAGGCGGCCCCTGTGCCCTTGCCAAAGCCGGCGGTGCCCGTCTTGCCAGCGGCCGGGTAACCGAGTGCGCCGGCCGCCACACCTGTTCCGGCGTCCACCACCGACTCCAGCGCATAGGTCAGGTCTCGCGCGATGCTCGGCTCGATGGATTGGGTTCTCACAGGGGCAGCCGAATACAGGACCGCACCAGAGGAATCCTTGACCTGCAGCACCACATGCGGGACCACGGCCGTGCCGAGATTAGCAAAGGTCGAGTAAGCGCTGGCCATGCCCAGCGGCGACACCTCAGCGGTCCCCAGGGGGATGAAGGGAACAGCCTGCCAGGTGTCGTTCGACGTCAGACCGGCGTCTTCCGCCGCCTTGATCACCTGGTTCGGCCCGTCCGGGATTTGCTGCACCAGATCGACGAACGCCGTGTTGATCGAGTTCTGGGTGGCGCGCAACAGGCTGACTTTGCCGAACTGCTCGTAGCTGTCGTTGTGGATCGTCGATCCCGCGACCTGGATGTTGTTGCCGTCCAGTTTCGTGTTCAGCGACGCACCATTGCGCTCGCCGGCGATGAAGGCGAACGCTTTGAACGTCGACCCTGTCATGCGGTGCGTCGTCGCCCAATTGCGGCTGTCGTCGACGAAGTTGGGGCCGCCGTACAGTGCCAGCACCTCCCCAGACCCCACCTGAACCGACGCGATCGCGGCATGGAGTTGGGCCGGGTCTTGCTTCTGGCGGGCATTGTTGGCGGCTTGCTGGGTGAACTTCTGCGCCGACTGCACGGCAGCGGCCTGTATCGACTTATCGAACGTGGTGGTGATCTGCAGCCCACCGCCGTCGATCTGCGCCGGCGTCAACCCGGCCACCTGCTCGAGCTCGTTCTCGACCATATTCATCAGGAACCCCTTGGGGCCACCGTAGCGATCACTGCTCTTGATCGCCGGGAATTCGGGCAGATTGTCCTGGTACTGATCAAGCTCGGCCTGCGTCAACGACCCGGTGTCGACCATGCTCTGGAGCACATAGTCGTAGCGTTCAGTCAACCGCGTCAAATTGTCGGGATCGGACGGATCGTACAGGCTGGGACCTCGCAGTTGGCTCGTCAAAACCGCTGCCTGCGGCGCTGTCAGCGCACTGGCGTGTATGTTGAAGAAGGCTTTGGCGGCCGCTTCGATGCCATAGGCGCCACGGCCGAAATAGACAGTGTTCAGATAACCCTGCAGGATCTGCTCCTTGCTCAGGCTATTGGTCATCTTCATCGACAAAACCAGCTCTTTGACCTTACGGGTGGCTGTCTGGGCGCTGGTCAGGTAGAGCGTCTTTATGTACTGCTGGGTCAGCGTCGAACCAGACTGGACGTCACCACCCTTGGCGATGTTGATGGCGGCACGTATCATGCCGGGCACAGAGATGCCCGGATTGGTCCAGAACGAGCGATCCTCGGCGGCCACCACAGCGTCGATCATGACCTTCGGCATGTCGGCATAATTCAGCGGGGTGCGGTTCTGGACGGCCAATTGCCCGAGCACCGACTTGCCGTCGCGATAGTAAAGCGTGGTGGTAGCCGTCTCGAACTCGGCTTTGGCGTCCGGCATTTTCACCGACTGATAGTAGGCGATGACACCGACCAATCCGATGATCAGCAGACCGACCAGGCCGATGGCCGCCCACAACAATATCCGGGTGATCCTTTGGCGGTTGGTCATCCTCTTCCATGTCTGCCGCTTGGGACTAGAGATGCCCCGCCTAGCCGCAGAAGACGCCCGCTGATCCGCCATTCACATCACCTCAATAAGTCACCACAGCCCTCAGATAGCGCTGAGGCGTATCCATTCACGTTACCAAACGAAACTGTCAAAGACCACGATTCTAGCTCTCCAGCGACTGTCGCGTATTGTCTTCTGCTTATCAAAACGCACTGACAAGCTGCTTTAACCAGTCACTTGGCCAATGGGGCATGATAGATGATCGTAGTCAAGAAAATACGGCGTCACCCGAGTCGCCGGGATTGGTTAACCATGGGCAAGCTTTTCGGAACTGACGGGATTCGCGGCGAAGCCAACCGCACACCAATGGACGCATCGACCGCCTTCTCCCTGGGACAGGCCGTGACGCACGTCATCCATCCCAGCAACCGGGCGCCAGTGGTGGTGATCGGCAAGGATCCGCGCATCTCGGGCTACATGCTCGAGAGCGCCCTCGAAGCCGGCGTCACGTCCATGGGTGGCACATGCTACATGCTTGGCGTGCTACCAACGCCCGGAATCGCCTACATCACGGAATCGATGCGGGCGGACGCCGGATTCGTGGTGTCTGCCAGCCACAATCCATATTCCGACAACGGCATCAAGGTGTTCGGCAGCAATGGGTTCAAACTGTCCGACGCCGATGAGGGACGCATCGAGGATCTGATCTTCTCGGGTGACCTACCGCGCCTTGTGCCCCACCCCAATGGCATGGGACGGGCTTATCGGCTGGACGACGTGATCGGCCGCTACATCGTCTTCTTGAAAAACACCTTCCCCCGGGATCTCAGCCTTGCAGGCGTCAAAATCTGCCTGGACACCAGCCAGGGAGCCACATACAAGGTGGCACCGGCGGTTTTCCACGAACTGGGCGCCGAGGTCATCACCATTCACAACGAGCCCGATGGTTTCAACATCAACCAGAACGCCGGCTCGCAACACACCGAGATGCTGCGTCAGCTGGTCGTCGACACCGGTTCGCAGATCGGCTTCGCCTACGATGGCGACGGTGATCGCCTGATCGCCGTGGACGAGAATGGGCGCGAGGTCACCGGCGATCAGATCCTCATGATCAACGCCTTGCAGATGCAGTCCGAGGGCAAACTGATCGGCGACATCGTCGTCTCGACGGTCATGAGCAACCTGGGCTTACGGCTCTGCTGCAAGGAGCACGGCATCAAGCATCACGCGGCGGCGGTCGGCGACCGCAACGTCCTCGAAGCCATGCAACATCTGGGTGCGGTCATCGGTGGCGAGGATTCCGGGCACATGATCTTCCTGCGACGCCATACCACTGGCGACGGCATACTGACGTCGCTGCAATTGCTGTCTTGCCTGCTCAAACAAGGAAAAACGCTGTCCGAACTGACCAAGGTGATGACGGTGTTCCCGCAGCGTCTTATCAACATCGACGTCGAAACCAAACCTGCTATCGACACCCAGCCGCAGATAGTCGCCGCCATCGAGTCGGCGGAAAGCGAGTTGGGCGATCTGGGCCGTGTCCTGGTGCGCTATTCCGGCACCCAGAACATGTGCCGCGTCATGGTCGAGGGTCCAGACGTCGCCACCACCGACCGTCTGGCCGGTGCGATAGCCGACGCGGTGCGGGCTGCACTCTGTTGAGACGCAGAACTGATATTTATGGCAAAGATTGTCAATATTTGGCAAGGTTGATAGGCTGAGTACCATGGCGACCATGAACATCTCGATGCCCGACACGATGCGCGATTTCGTTGAATCGCAGGTTGGCGAACGCTACACAAGTTCCAGTGAGTACATCCGTGAGCTGATCCGCCACGAGCAAGACATCGCTGAATTGCGGGCCAAGATCATGGAAGGCGGCAACTCGCCTGTGGTTGGGCCCATGGACGAGGTCATAGACAGACTCATGCATAAGTTGAGCGGTGATGCTCGATGAGACCGATTTTCTTGCGTCAGTCTGCTGAGGCTGATATCGAGATGGCTCTGATCTACTATCAGGTGGAAGGCGGCATTGACCTGATGTGCCGATTCCGCGAAGCGCTAGGCGATGCTGAAGCTCTTGTCCGGCGGTACCCAGCATTGGGAGCAACTCGTTACTCACAACAACTCAACATAACTGGTTTGCGCACATGGACACTCCCGCGATTCCCGTACAGCATCTTCTACTTTGACACGACGGACGGGATCGATGTCTGGCGCGTGCTGCACACCGCATCCGACATCCCGGCCTGGCTGCGAGATCCAGCTAGTTAGTCCAGCGCCACCTTTTCGTCCAAAGTGGGGACGACGGCCGTCAGCCCCAAGTCGTCGTGCAATTTCTGGGCCAGGACGGGAGCACCCTCCTCGCCGTGGACGACGAACACCTGTTGCGGTTGCGGATCGAGACCTTTGGCCCAATCGAGCAGTTCCGACTGATCGGCGTGAGCTGAGAAACCGTCGTCCATCAGCACCTCTGCCTTGACGGGCACGTACCCGCCGAACATCTTGATCTGGGACGCGCCGTCAACCAAGTCGCGTCCCCTGGTGCCGTGAGCCTGGTAACCGGTGAAAACGACAGTGTTGCGGTGGTCGGGCAGCATATGCTCCAAGTGATGCACCACCCGGCCACCAGTGGCCATACCGGACGACGAGATGATAATACAAGGGGCCGTCGGCTTGTTCAGCCTGATGGAGTCTTCGAGGGTTGTCACCTCATGCAGATTGTCGAGATCGAGGAAATCCTCGCCCTTGAGATCGTCGCGCAACTCGTCGCGTTGCGATGGGTCCTGGTAAATCTGCAGCGCCTTGACGCCCATCGGTGAGTTGATAAAAATCGGCAGATCTGGAATACGGCTGGCCTGCTTCATCTCGGCCAGCGTCTTTAGCAGCACCTCCGTGCGATCGACCGCGAAGGCGGGCACCAGAACAGACCCGCCGCGGGCCGCCGTCCGGCGGATGGCGTCGGCCAACTCCTCATGCGGCGAATCCTTCCACTCGGGATGCTCGCGGTCGCCGTAGGTCGATTCGATCAGCACGATAGGCGCGCCCTGGGGTATCTCGCGGGCCCGCAAGATCGGATGCTCCAGCCGTCCCAAATCACCTGAGAACACGATCGCCGTGTCGGGGGTTGTGACGCGGATGGACGCCGATCCCAGGATATGGCCGGCGCGGTAGTAGTGAGCCGTGATGCCGTCACCCAAATCAACGTCGACGCCGAAGTCAGCGAACCGGAACTGTTTCATCGCCTTGACGGCATCGTCAACCGTGTATAGCGGCTCTGGCGGGTTGTGCTTCGAATAGCCGCCCTTGGCGGCATCTTTGGCGTCCTGCTCCTGTAGGTTGCCGGAGTCACGCAGGACGACGTCAGACAGCAGCTTGGTGCCGTCGGTAGCCCAGATCGGGCCACGATACCCGTCACGCACCAGCCGGGGCAGGTAGCCAGTGTGGTCGATGTGAGCATGCGTCACCAGCACCGTGTCGATGGATGACGCCTCCACAGCCAATGGTTGCCAGTTGAGCTCCCGCAAGTCTTTGTCGCCCTGGAACAACCCGGCGTCGATAAGGATGCGACGCCCGGCGGTCTCAAGCAGATACTTGGACCCGGTCACCTCACCGGCAGCGCCGAGAAAGGTCAGCATGGTTTGATCGGTAGATATCTCCGGCATGTATCTATCGTAGGCCCCATTCCAATTGATTCTTCGTCATCCATGGCATAGTCACAGGATGTCTCACATGGGACGTTCGGCTCCGACCATCGCGGGCTCGACAACTTGCCACCACTTGTGGTATTGACAAACTGCGCTCATTGTCAAGAGGCAGAGTCCGTGATCTCCAAGGTGCGCTGTGTTTGTGAGACAGCCCGTTACTTTGACAAGCCAATAGGCTTTGCGACCAGGTAGTGCTCTCGCACCCATGACGCGATGATTCTCCTGGGCATGGTGTTGCCAATGGCTACCATGGGCACCATCGTCGTGGATTGCTAGTAGGACAATCTATGATTCGCGTTGACGGCCAGGCCAAACCTTTGGGACAAACACGAAGCTATCGGGCTTAAATGCTGCCGATACCGGCATATTGACGATGTGACTAGTAGTTTGTCCCAATACATGTGTATGAGACAAACTCGGAGAGGGGTCCTTAAGTGGACCGGCCTGGCTAGATAAGTTGTGGAGTCACCCGTCTCGGTCTGTGAAGGGGCTCGATGCTGGCGCCAGTTTGGGACATACTCACAACTGAACCACCTGATGGTGCTGGAATCGGTGTATAAAGTCATTGACATTCGACTATGTCCCAATGACAGCATTCACCCTTGCCACTGGAACGTTGGCGTATGGCGGCTGGTAGGTGTTATCTTTCACCTAGAAAATGTCGGCAAGTCATTCGGCGTAAGCGTGTACGCGTAGTTCGAATGATACCAATGACCCAGTCTGGATCGTCAAGCATGGCCCACGTGAAGCGCAGCACCGTCCAGCCGGCTCTAGTCAGCTCATTTTGACGACGTCGATCGTTCTCGAACGAAGTTTTTCCACTGTGGTATCGGAAACCGTCGATTTCGAGAGCCAGTTGCACATCTTTGAAGGCGACATCAAGCTCATAGTGTGAATCACTAACATACACCGACAAATTGGCTGTCCAACCAATGATCTTTGCTTTGTCAAGCAAGTCGTGGTAGGCCCTCTCTGCACCTGAAAAGGGACGTGTTCGAGTCCGGACAACGCGTTTGAGCCGAGCCGGGTTACCAACCCGTCCAGGGCACATGGCTAACGCGTCAGCAAAGTCTTGCTGCGTCGCCTGTCCCGTGCGCACAAGGTCATCAATCCAATCAGCGTCACGATCTGCCCGATCGACGGCCGCCATGATTGGCGTCAGCACATCATCTTGATTGTACTCTGGCGGCACATGGCGTTGAACAAACCGGTAGCCGGCTTGAGGCATGCGGTGGGTCGGCGTGTAGACATCAATGACATCAGGCACATGGTACTGCGGCGAAACGACTGCCATGGCAGCGTGGCCGGCGATTACCCCATCGGGGATACGCGCCTTGACCGCCGCCAATTGCCCGGCGAAACCACATTGCGGGTGGGCGTAAACTCCTCGCATTAATCGAATCAAACGGCCCTGCTTGACCCAGCGGCTCAAACTCGATTTGAGCGAGCGATGCTCCCGGGCCAGGATCAGACCGTTGCCTTGCTCTAGTAGCATGTCAATATCTCTCATGCCATAGTATTGTCAAGAATCCCAGTTTGAGTGACGATTTTCCGCTTCTGTGGATAACATACTTGAGAACCTCGTGAGCTAGTGTCCCGCACCGGAAGCTCGCCGCAGAATTCAGCGCCATACGCAGCACCCCGCTTCGTTGTCACAACACCTCGATAGGTCCACTATCAAGGTGCTCCTCCTTGCGACACACTACACCTGACACCGCCTTCAATCGCATCGAACTTCCGGTGCAGACCACTAGTGCGTATACGCATAACTCAGGCTCACTGTCCTTGTATGTTTCTAACCATCTTGTCACAGGTCAATTGCTGAAGTACGTGGTTACGGTGCCAGGTACTGACCTGAGCTAAGCGTATACGCACTTGTGGGCTTACAGGTCGCGCAAACTGGGACAAACCAGCAAGCACTCTGTCATTGGTACAGCGTCCGAGGTGATACCTAGCGCTGGCTTCGAGTCTGTCCCAAAGAGACTGAATCTGGACTATGGCCACACCAGATCCAGGGGTGCGCAATACTTGCAGAAGTTAGACGGTCCAAGCGTCGGCTTATAACATGCCAGCACAGACCCTTTGAAACGACAAACCGCAGTGCGAGCCTGACGACGACTGGGACATACTCGCCTTTGAACAACCTCAAATACTCGAATGCAGACACGTGACGTCGTCAAGGTTGGAGTTTGTCCCACACCCGGTACCCGAGGCCCCGGTGTGTTCAACCAAGGCAGTTTGGTAACTGAGACTTTTGGACACCAACACCTCAATCAAGCACAGCCCATGAAACACCCAGAGCTTCAAGCTCGACGCGTCCCCCATCCGGCTCGGTGAGCACCCAGAGACCATCGGGCAAGACGGCGACGGTGTTCTCCCAGTGGGCCGCCCATGATCCGTCCGACGTCGAGACCGTCCACTCGTCGTCCGCCTCGAAGACTCGTGCCGATCCGAGTGTGATCATCGGCTCGACGCACAGCGCCATGCCGGGCTGGATACCAGGGCCGCGATGCGGACGTCCCCAATTGGGGACGTCGGGGGGCTGGTGCATCGCAGAACCGATCCCGTGCCCGGTGTACTCGCGGACAATGCCATAACGATGTGGCTGGGACCGAACGGATGCTTCCACAGCCGCCGACACGTCGCCGATGCGGGCTCTCCTCGCTCCTATGGCCGCGATACCGGCCCACATGGCCTGCCTCGTCGTCTCGATCAGCGCTAGCGCCTCGTCACTGGCATGGCCCACCGGCACGGTGCGGGCCGCGTCGCCATGCCAGCCATCGACGATGGCGCCGAAGTCGATGCTCAGGATGTCGCCGTCGCGCAACACCCGCGGTCCGGGGATGCCATGCACCACCACGTCGTTGGGGCTCAGGCAGACCACCGACGGGTAGGGCGGCACGCCGAAGATGGCGCCGTAATTCAGGAAGGAAGAGACCGCACCATTAGCAGCTAGCACCTCGCGCCCCACCTCGGCGATCTCGGCGGTGGTGACGCCAGGGAGGGCAGCAGCAGCCATGGCTTCAAGCCCGGCGGACACGACAAGACCCGCCCGCCGCATGACGGCGATCTGGGCCGGAGTCTTCAGCTCGATGCCGCGCGGCATCACTCAGGAATGTCCAGAGTATCCAGGGCGTGCTCAACCTCGGCCGCCGACGCCGGGATCGACCCGGACGCGTCGACGTGGACGACGACCCCGCGCTTCTCGTACTCGGCGACCACCGGAGCAGTCTGCTCGTCGTAAATCTCTTGGCGGTGGGTGATCACGTCAGGCGTGTCGTCAACGCGTCCCTCGATCTGGGCGCGCTTGATCAAGCGCTTGATCACCTCTTCCTGGGGAACGTCCAGCATGATGACGGCGTCCAGTTTGGCGCCCTGGGCGTCCAAAACCTTGTCCAGGTTGGCCACCTGCTCGAGCGTCCGCGGGTAGCCGTCCAGCAGCCAGCCCTTGGCCGCGTCATCCTGCGACAGACGCGAAGCGACCACCTCGTTGGTCAGTTCGTCGGGTACCAGCGCCCCGGAACTGACCAGTGCGTTGATGCGCTGACCCAGCTCGGAGCCGCTGCCGATCTCGGAGCGGAACATGGCGCCCGTCGAAATAGCCGGGATGCCGTACCGCTTTGCGATGCTGTCTGAATGAGTGCCCTTACCAGCTCCTGGCGGGCCCATGATTAGAAAACGTGCCATGATTCAACCTTAGCTTAGGAAGGTGGTGAAGTATTCATGCACCGGCTGCGGCGCACTGGTCGGGCGATCCGCTGCCCCCACATCTTGCGGTGTGCTACCAGCACACGTACAAGATTTGGTGTTGCGACTCACGTTCGCCTGTCTGGCGTGCGCGATCCCGCCCAGCACGTCCTCGCTCGGCACAGCAATATTTAACCAACCTTCTAGGTCCACATCATGGACTCGCCGCCCCTGGCAGACGCGCTGGCCACGCTTGGCAGAAGTCCAGTCTGCCTACGCGCAGCCATCACCGCCATCACACCCGCCAGGTGCCGCTCATTACGCCCAGCATCGGCTTGATTGATTACTTCAGGAAGCCCTCGTAGTGCCGCTGGTGCAGTTGCGACTCGATTTGCTTGACAGTATCCAAGCCGACCCCCACCATGATCAACAGGCTGGTGCCGCCGAAGGGGAACCGGCTGGAAGACGCCCCCAGATATATCATCGCTAACGTTGGTATTAACGCGATGATGCCTAAGTAGAGCGACCCCGGCGCCGTCAGACGCGAGAGGACGAAGCCCAGGTAGTCTTCTGTCGGCTTGCCTGCCCGGTAGCCGGGGATGAACCCGCCGTACTTCTTCATGTTGTCGCTGACCTCGACAGGGTTGAACGTGATGGCGACGTAGAAGTAGCAGAAGAAGACGATCAGGATGAAGTAGAAGAAGTTGTACCAGAAACCCTCCTGCCGGCTGAGCAGGTTGGCCTGGATCCAGTCGTGCACCGGGCCGGTCGTCTTGAAGAACGTGAACAGCACCGGCAGGTACAGGATTGACGACGCGAAGATCACGGGGATGACGCCCGACTGGTTGACCTTCATGGGGATGTACGTGGCCGACCCGCCCATCAGACGGTTGCCCACCATCCGTTTGGCGTACTGCACCGGTATTCGGCGTTGGGCTTGCTCGACGAAGATAACACCCGCCATCACCAGGAAGCCGACAGCCATGACGGCGGCGAACACCAGCAGGCCCCGGTTGCCGCCGATGTTGGTGCGGATGGACCACATGGACGACGGGAACTGGGCGACGATCTGCGTGAAGATCATGACGGACATGCCGTTGCCGACGCCGCGGTCGGTGATCAACTCGCCCATCCACATGATGATGGCCGTGCCGGCCATCATCGTCAGCACCATGACCACGATCGAGAAGATGTCCTTGGAGTAGACGACGTCCTTCTGACAACCCTGGAACATCTTGTTGTTGACGGCCAGCATCGTGAAGCTGGTGGCCTGCAGGACGGCCAAGACGATCGTCAGCCCACGCGTGTACTGCGTGATCTTCTGCTGGCCGGACGAGCCCTCCTTCTTCAGGGCTTCGAGCCGGGGGATCACCACAGTGAGCAACTGCAGGATGATCGAGCTGGTGATGTAGGGCATGATCCCGAGCGCGAAGATGGCCAACTGCAACAGGGCACCGCCCGAGAACAGGTTGATCATCGAGTAAAGCCCGGCGATACCGGCGTCACCGCTGGTCAGCGAGACCTTAGCACATTCGCGGATGGCCGCGATGTTGACGTTTGGTACAGGGATCGTGCAGCCCAGCCGGAACACGAACAAGACGCCGAGCGTGAACGCCAGCTTCTTGCGTAGGTCCGGGGTGCGGAACACCTGGGCGAAGGCCGAGAGCATCCGTCAAACTCCTTGTCATCAACCATGGCGCCCAAGCGTGGGCACACCACATCGGTCCACAGGGTGTGAACTATCCAAGCGTACTCCCGTTGGCCTTGGATTCCGAATCCAGGAGCCTTCACGGCCCGGTTTGATGATACTTGTATCATAGACTTGAAACAAGATTGAGGATCGTGCATACTTGTATCACATCTTTGATACAAGGAGGTTGGATATGAATCCAGAAGTTTATCTGATACCCACCGGGGTGGCGGTGCTCGTCACGTTCGTCGTCCTAGTTTGGCTGGCTTTCCGACGGGCCAAGCGCCACCGTCTAGACCTGTCGGGTTACGAGGGGCTGTCGCAACTAAGCCGTGTGACAACCATCTCCCGTTGGGTGGCCATCGTCGTCGGACTAGCCATAATGATGATCTGCGTGTTGAACGGCCGCTGGGACATTGGCCTGTTCGTCGCCCCGATTGTCATCGCCTGTGCCATCCAGATCGGACTGCTAATCACCCAGGTGGCCGACCGCCGGGCCGCCCAATTCGGTGGTGTGGCCGGCCTCGAGCGACGGCATGCGAGGCGTTACTTCACCAGATCACTCGTGCCAACCGCTGTGACCACCTTCCTGATGGGAGTGCTCACCGTCGTCTTTCTGGCGTTCGGCACCTCGTATGGAGGCGGAGGGCGCCACGGCTCGTACATGCTGGTGGCGCGAACCAGCAATAACACCACCACTGTCGCCACCATTTGTGACTCGACACGGTTGTACCTCGACATGAACGCCGCCCAAACGGTCATCGTCGTCTGGTTGTTGACCGTCATCATCACCGTGGCAGCCATTGCGACCATCGTCGACCGCCCGCGCAACGGCGCCGACCAGATGTTGTCCGATCTGGACGACACCCTGCGCCGCCGCAGCATCAAGACAGCCATCGCAACCCTGCTGGGTGGGACGGCGGGAAGCTTGGCCGTGACAGCACTGTGGACGATACCAGCCCAGGTGTTGGCATACGCTGCCGTCTACCGTAATAGCGCCGCCGCCTGCCTGGCGCAGCCGGTGCCCATAATAAAGCCACCCGACAACTACCCGGGCTGGGACTATTCGAACTTCGGCCCGTGGCACTTCGACTCTGCGACACACGTTCTGGGCAATCCAGCCGTACTGGTCGGCCTGATCATCTTGGTAGCCGGAGGGTTCGCCATCGCTCTGATCTCGGCTTCGACCGTGCTGTCGGGCGGGGCGTCAGCACCAGAGCACCAGCGATGCAACGAATCACCGGAGCGCTGCGCTGACCTGGATGGGCTCACCTCCGAGGACGCTACTGACGTCCAGGACGCAGCCACGTCCCCGACTCCCGAAGGCACGTCTGACGTACCCGATGACACTGTTCCACTGTCGTCCGCAAATGAGACGGAGGTGGCATCATGACCTTCGCCGTCCGGGTGAACCCCACTGACCCCACCCCACCCTACGAGCAACTGCGCCGCCAGATCACTGACGCGATCGGGTCCGGAGTCCTGCCCGCAGGCACCCAGTTGCCAACCGTCCGCCAACTGGCCGGCGACCTCGGCGTGGCCAATGGCACCGTCATGCGGGCCTACACCGAACTGGAAACCACCGGCTTGGTCCACACCGCCCGCGGGGCTGGGACGACGGTAGCGGCCGCCCCTCAGTGGTCGCCCGATGACCAGCGAGGTCGATTGGAAGCCCTCACCCGCAGCTACGTGACCGACGCCCGCCTACTGGGTGGGACGCCCGACCAGATCGTCACTGCCGTCCAAACCCAACTGGCGGACTACGCCGAGTGATAGCCAACACACCAGCGCGTCTCCAAGTGATCAATAGCCACCTGGGGACAGGCTGGTTTCTCATATTTGGAGTGTCACTTCAGAGCCACCTACAGATAACTACGCAACGGTAACTGAGTGGTTTGGACGCCGATCCGCGGTGATCACCAGCCCGAGGGCAACCACGCCGGCGTGATGCTACTCACGAGGGTCGCAAAAGTGACGTTTCGGCGGTGACCAGACAATCACTTAAGAATCGTGCGGGCATCTGCTGGAGACGTCACCACATCTTGCAGACGGTGTAGCCGCGCTTGGCACGACGCCTGGCCCAGGATCGACATCGACTCGAACAGCGGGGGGCTCACCTTGCGTCCGGCAATCGCTGTGCGGACTGGATTGAACGCCACCCGGGGCTTTAGCCCCAGGCCGTCCACCAAGTGCGCTCGAAGCGCAGCCTCAATCGCTTCGGCGGTGAAGGATGCTTGGGGGACGTCCCCCAGTGCGACCATGGCGTCGTCCAAAATCTGTGGCGTCTGCTCCGGGAGCGCACCCATGGCGTCGTCATCGATGAGAAGCGTGTCGTCTTCAACCAGCAGAAAGTCGATGGCCGGGTGGGCGTCGGCCAGCGTCACCAAGCGCTCCTTGATGATGGGGATGGCCGCCTTTAGGACGCTGACCGCGCGGTCGATGTCAGCCTGTGGCCGATCGGACTTGCTCTCGGCGAGCGCATCGCTGGGCGGCACGGCTTGGGGCTGACGCCAGAAATCCTCCACCCGGCGAGCCAGTTCGTCGTCCGGGAGGGCCCGGATATAGGCGCCGTTGAGCCAGTCGAGCTTGGCTAAGTCGACCACCGGGCCGGTCGTGTTGACCTTGGCCCAATCGAAAGCCGCCACAAATTCGTCAAAACTTTGGACGTCCGTCCCCTCGTGGACGGGCGGGTACGCCAACAGCGACAAGAAGTTGACCAGGGCCTCAGGTAGGTAGCCGTGCTCGCGGAACCACATCAGGCGGGCGGCGGGGTTCTTGCGCTTCGAGATCTTCGACTTGTCGGCATTGCGCAGCAGCGGCATGTGGGCGAATTGGGGGGCGTCCCAACCCAGCCAACGGTAGAGCAGCAGGTGCTTCGGCGTCGAACTGATCCACTCCTCGCCGCGGACAACATGGGTGATACGCATCAGGTGGTCGTCCACCACCACGGCGAGATGGTACGTCGGGAAGCCGTCTGCCTTAAGAATCACCTGGTCGTCGGGGCGGGGGCAGGCGACACGACCCCGGATCAGGTCGTCGAACTCCAGCGGCACGTCGTCCGGCACCAACATGCGTACCACCGGACGCTCGCTGAAGCCCGGCAGTTCGGCGCGTTCTTCGCGAGTCAGGCCCAGGCACAGGCGGTCGTAGCCGGTGGCAGCGGTCTTGTCAGCCTCCTGCTGATCGCGCAGCGCCGCCAGTCGTTCCGGCGTGCACCAGCAGCGGTACGCGTGCCCCGCGTCGATCAACTGCTGGGCGACTACGGCATAGGTGTCCAGACGTTCGGATTGGCGATACGGGCCGTATGGCCCACCGTGCTCCGGGCTCTCGTCTGGCGTCAGCCTAAGCCAGGCCAGCGTGTCGTAGATCTGTTGCTCGCTGCCGTCCACCTGGCGGGCCTGGTCGGTGTCCTCGATGCGTAGCACGAACTGACCGCCCGTGCGGCGGGCCCAGGCGACGTCGAAAATCGCCTGGTAGGCAGTGCCGACGTGAGGGTCGCCGGTCGGCGATGGGGCGACGCGGGTGCGGGCAGGAGTATCAGTCACGGACCAATTCTACTTGCGAAGCCATCCATTGATCGGTTGTCAGCCCTGGAAGACGGACTCAGCCTAGCGGGAAGAGACGCAACGCCACTCCATCGTCGGCAAAAACCGGTTACGAAACGGTAGGTGAGTGGTTTGGACACCCAAACCACGGGCAACACGTCCGCAATGCAACTATCGCGTTCTACATGGCCCCTTCAGCGACGGTATGGTGGCGTTTGATACGAGCCACCCGAAAACGTATCGATCAACAGAGTTCGGCGCCGGAGACCTGAATCTCCGGCGCCGAAACTTCAATCTATTCAGCTGTCTTTGTTAGCGTCTGCATCCGTGCTCGCCGGAGCCTTGCGACGGCGGACCAGCCAGATGACCAGGCCGGCGACGACCAGGACGACGCCGACACATATCCAGATGATGGCCGTCGTGTGGTTACCGCCAGTACTGGCAGGTGCAGTGGCAGTACCGGCGACGGTCAGATCGCTGCTCGTGCCCTGAGTCGCAATCGTCAGCGCCACAGGCGGATTGGCGAAGTTGACCAGGCGCCAACGAGCGACGCCATCGACAGGATCGGGAACGGTCTGCAGATCGCTCTCAGAATCAATCGCCGTGGTGCCGCCGGTCGTCTCCATCTTGGGGACGGTATCGGTGAGACCGACGGCGGTGACCTGATACGTGCCAGCCGCCAGATCAGCCGGAAGGGTCACGTCACCAGTCCATGTTCCGCTGGAGGCTCCGGACGCCTGAGTAGGCACGCTGACGCTGTCCTGCAGCACGATGCCGCCTGTTGTGTTGCCACTGGGCGTCAACAACAACTGGAACGTCGGTGTGGTGAGACCGGCGACGGTGACGGTGATGGTGCCACCGGCTGCCACGCCATCAGGTGCCGTGACGGCAACCGGGGCTGTGTCGTTGTCGCCCCGAGTCCCCGGATGGTCCCAGAACGAGTTGGCATAAGCAGCCTCGTCTACCATTTCCATCGGGATGGCCCACAGGTGGGTGACGCCGTCAGCGCCCTTGCCCATGTTGCCAAGCGTCCAGTAGCCCGTCTGCATGTCGGTGATGGAGCCGTCCCCATTCATCTGCCACTGGTCGCTGGTGCCGTTGTTGCACTTGTGCAGGGTGACGGGCCAGATTCCCGGCGACACCGACTCGCTGGAGAGATCGGAGTAGTCCTGATCATTCCAGTCGATCGACCCGATGTCCGGATTGCCTTTCCCGTCTCGGCTGATGTCGAAGCACATGTTGTTGAAGATCAGGAAGCTGCCCGAATAGGACACCATCTGCGAGGCCAGATCCGCGGATTGGGCGTTCTTCGCGTCCAGGCACGGTTCCAGCGTCAGCCAAGTGCCAGCCTCCGCGCTGTTGCCGGGGTCGGTGATGCAGAGCGTGCCATCGGGGTGGACCCCCACGTTCTTCATACCCGGACGCACAATCGTGGTGCTCGCCAGTTTTGTGCCGTCCCAGATCGGCCACTTCAGGTCCTTGTTGGCGAAGTTCTGGCCAGCCGCGTCCGCCATTCCGAAGGACTTGTCCCACTGGGCGACGGTGGAGTATCCGGCTCCCGGATAAGCGGTGTCGGGGTCGACGCTGCGGACCTGGCCAACTTGCCCACCGGCGGCCGGCTCTAGCGGCTCACCGTTGCAGATCTTGTTGCCGCTCGCATCGACGTGATAAATGGTGCCATCACTGACGGCCATATCCGGGCTGGGATTGACGATTATCGTCTCGGGATCTGAAATTGTGATCTGGTTCTCACAAGCCATCACATCGGCGAAGACGTCGTTCTGGCCGCCCACCCACATGTCGAAGTGGATGAAGCCCGGGCCGCCATCTCCACCCGCGCCCAGCACCTTGCTGGTGCCGTCGCTGTCCTTGACGGTTCCCTCGCCGCCGTAATCACCGGTGCATTCATAGCAGATGTCCTCTGTGATGAAATACTTCTGAATCCTTGGCACGTAGATCTCAGTGCCCCAGGGAATCAGCGACGGCACCGGGACGTCCGCATCCGTGCTGTTGACCACCGCAGCCAGTGTCAGCGGGTTGGCGTACGATCCGTCGCCATTGGCTGATTCGTGGATGCCCCGGCCATAGACGTTCCACTTGCCCTTGATGTCCGGGTAGGTCGAGTTGGTCCACGAGGTGCCCATGTCCGGCCCGGCGGGGCTGTTATCGGGCCAGCCGTACGCCGTCAGCCAAGCCTTCGACGTGTATGGATTGGCGGACAGTGCCGTGGTGATGTCCGCGAAACTCTTGGGCAAAGCGGTCAACGCCGGGTTGAAGCCCACCACCGCCGAGGGCGTGGCTACCAGCGGCGCTGACTTGGCGTCGCTGCCGCTGTGTGCCATCACGGTGACACAGACGTACGACCCGATCATCGAGTAAACCGGGACGAAGTCGCGGGCCGTCCGCGAACCCCCTGCCACGATAGCGGCCTTGTCGGTGCACTTCTTCGGCGAGGCGCCGACGGTCCAGTTGTATGTGAAGGTGACTTGGCTGCCATCGGCGGCTGTCCACGTGCCTGGGTCGGCCATCAGTACGAACCCGAGTTGCGGTGCCGCGATGGCGGTACCCTGGCTGTCCGCCGCCGGGTTGCCGTCGGCATCCACGTAGCCGATGGTCGGTCCCGTCACCATGGTGAGTGCCGCGGCATGGGCTTGCGGCAGCCCGCCGAGCAGGCTGGTCAGCGTCATCGCGGTCGCCGCGGCCAATGCGGCGGCCCCGCGTAGACGATTGTGCTTCTTCATAGAGAACTCCTACGCTATTTTTGTGGACGTATCGGTGGGGCTGGATTGACTCCGTCGACAAGTTCTTCCCACAATTGGTAGCTCCGACGTTACGCCCCTGTACAAAACTTTCCAAACAACCTGGCGGTAGACAGGTGGATTGTCGGCCACGCTGAGGTGGTCGTCCCGTCCTAAACAGAAGGGCCCCGCACCTTTCGATGCGGAGCCCTCGATGAAAACTAGCGGACTAGCTCACTTGGATCGACCGCTGCGCGGCCGAGACAAGTTCAATCGCCTCAACATACGAGCAAGCTTCAATCACTTGTTGATCTTGGTGACGCGACCGGCGCCCACCGTGTGGCCACCCTCGCGGATGGCGAACTTGAGGCCCTCTTCCATGGCGATCGGCTTTTGCAGCTGAACGTTCATGTCCGTGTTGTCGCCCGGCATGACCATTTCAACGCCTTCTGGCAGCTTGACGGTGCCGGTGACGTCGGTGGTGCGGAAGTAGAACTGCGGTGAGTAGTTCGTGAAGAACGGCTTGTGACGGCCGCCCTCTTCCTTGGTCAAGACGTAGACGTTGCCGTCGAAGTCGGTGTGCGGGGTGGTCGAACCTGGCTTGCAGATGACCATGCCGCGCTCGACTTCTTCCTTCTTGGTGCCGCGGAGCAGCAGACCGGCGTTGTCGCCTGCCTGGCCCTCGTCCAGAGTCTTGCGGAACATCTCGACGCCGGTGACGGTGGTGTCCTGCGTGGGCTTGAGGCCGACGATCTGAACCTTGTCGTTGGTGTGGACGATGCCGCGCTCAATACGACCAGTGACAACTGTGCCACGACCGGTGATGGTCATGACGTCCTCAACCGGCATCAAGAACGGCTTGTCCGTCTCACGCACCGGCTGCGGGATGTAGCTGTCTACGGCGTCCATCAGATCGAGGATGCCCTGGGTCCACTGGGGATCGTCCTCCATCAGGGCCTTGTAGGCCGAAACGCGGACGACGGGGCAGTTGTCGCCGTCGAATTCCTGATTGCTCAGCAACTCGCGCGTCTCCATCTCGACGAGGTCGATCAGATCGGCGTCTTCGGCGTCGATCATGTCAACCTTGTTCAGGGCGACGACGATGGCGGGAACGCCAACCTGACGGGCCAGCAACACGTGCTCGTGCGTCTGGGGCATCGGGCCATCGGTGGCCGCCACGACCAGGATCGCGCCGTCCATCTGGGCTGCGCCGGTGATCATGTTCTTGACGTAGTCGGCGTGCCCTGGGCAGTCGACGTGCGCATAGTGACGGTTGGGGGTCTCGTACTCGACATGGGCGATCGAAATCGTGATGCCACGCTGACGCTCTTCCGGAGCCTTGTCGATCTGGTCGAACGGCGTGAACGTGTTCGCCTTGAAGTCGGGATACGTGTTGTGCAGCACCTTGGTGATCGCCGCGGTCAAAGTGGTCTTGCCGTGGTCGATGTGCCCGATGGTGCCGATATTGCAGTGCGGCTTGGTCCGCTCGAACTTAGCCTTACCCACTTGGGCTCTCCTCCTGTGTGATGCCGCAGTGACGCGGCTGGTTTCGTCAGCCCTCCCGGCGGTTCCGGGAACGCTGTCGAATGACCCTTGCGGGGCCATTCATGTCTTAGTGAAGTTTAACCGCTGAAAGCGGCTCATTCACAGTCAATTGTCCCCCAGTGCGGGGTTGGTAGTCAAACATTAACGCCCGTGTCATCCACGCACCTTGGCAATCACTTCTTCGGCGACGCTGCTGGGCACCTCGCCGTACGAATGGAACTCCATCGTGTAGGACGCCTGGCCGCTCGTCTTGGACCTCAGGTCCCCGACGTAGCCGAACATCTCGGACAGCGGCACCAGGGCGCGCACCACCCGGTTGCCGTGCAACTCGTCCATCGCCTGGACGTGACCGCGGCGGGAGTTGAGATCGCCGATGACGGTGCCCAGGTACTCCTCGGGCGTGGTCACCTCGACGTTCATCAGCGGCTCCAGCAGACGGGTGTCGGCCTTGCGGGCGGCCTCGCGGAACGCCATGGATCCGGCGATCTTGAAGGCCAGGTCGGACGAGTCGACGTCGTGATAAGCGCCGTCTTCAAGTGTCGCCTTGAAGTCGACGAGCGGGTAACCGGCGAGGACACCGAACTCGCAAGCCTCGCGGATGCCCTGGTCGACAGCCGGTATGTATTCCTTGGGGATGCGCCCACCGGTGACGGCGTTGACGAATGTGTAGCCGCTGCCGGGCTCTGTCGGCTCAAGCGAGATGATCACCTTGGCGTACTGGCCAGAACCACCCGACTGCTTCTTGTGGGTGTATTCGACGTGCTCGACCTTGCGTCCCAACTTTTCGCGGTAGGCCACCTGCGGTTTGCCGATGTTGGCCTCGACGCGGAACTCGCGCTTCATGCGATCGATCAGGATGTCGAGGTGCAACTCGCCCATGCCGGCGATGATCGTCTGCCCGGTTTCCTGGTCGGTGTGCACCTGGAAGGTCGGATCCTCTTCGGCGAGCCGCTGGATGGCCAACGACAGCTTCTCCTGGTCGGCCTTCGAGCGCGGCTCGATGGCCTGCTCGATGACGGGCGCCGGGAAGTCCATCGACTCCAGTTGGATCGGGTGGGACGAGTCGCACAGCGTGTCGCCAGTGCCGGTGTCCTTCAGGCCCATGACCGCGCAGATCATGCCGGCCGGCATCTCGTCCACCTCTTGGCGCTTGTTGGCGTGCATCTGGTAAATCTTGCCGATGCGCTCCCGCTTGCCGGTGGTCGAGTTGAGCACGGACCCGCCCGACTTGAGGACGCCCGAATAGACCCGCACGAACGTCAGCTTGCCCAGGTGGGGGTCGGCGGCGATCTTGAAGGCCAGGGCACTCAGCGGCTCCGACTGATTGGGGTGACGCTCAACTACGACGGACTCATCACCCGGTTTGAAGCCGTCGATTGCCGGCACGTCCTGCGGGCTGGGCAGGTAGTCGACGACGGCATCGAGTAGTGGCTGGACGCCCTTGTTCTTGAACGAACTGCCGCAGACGACGGCCGTGAACAAGTTGTTGATGACGCCGTGGCGCACGCCCGCCTTGATCTGGGCGGGGGTCAGCTCGTCCCCCTCCAAATAGGATTCCATCAGTTCGTCGTCGTGCTCGGCGACCAACTCGATCATCTCGGCCCGCGCCGCCTCGGCGGTCACGCGCATGTCCTCGGGGATGGGCTCGACCTCGTAGTGAGCGCCAAGTTCGGTCTCGCCTCGCCACGTCAGAGCCCTCATCTCGACAAGGTCGATGACGCCGATGAAGCCGGACTCCTCGCCGATGGGCAGTTGCAGCAACACCGGGATGACGTTCAGGCGTTCCCGGATCGTCTTCACGCAATGCTTGAAGCTGGCACCCGTGCGGTCGAGTTTGTTGACGTAGCAGATGCGCGGCACGTGGTAGCGGCTGGCCTGACGCCACACCGTCATCGACTGTGGTTCGACGCCGGCCACCCCGTCGAACACGGCTACCGCACCGTCCAGCACCCGCAGCGAGCGCTCAACCTCGACGGTGAAATCGACGTGCCCAGGGGTGTCGATGATGTTGATCTGGCAGTCACCCCAGAAACAGGTGGTGGCGGCAGACGTGATGGTGATACCGCGCTCCTGCTCCTGCTCCATCCAGTCCATCGTCGCGGCGCCGTCATGCACCTCGCCGATCTTGTGGTTGATGCCTGTGTAATACAGGATGCGCTCGGTTGTCGTCGTCTTGCCGGCATCGATGTGGGCCATGATGCCAATGTTGCGCACCTTGGACAGATCGGTCTGCAGGTCGAGGGCCACTGTCGTTCCTTTTCTCGTGGGTGGGTGGCGACGCGGTGTCGCTCTCGGGGCGCGGCGCACCCCTGAATTGCACTGAATGATGACGCTAGTACAACGCGCCCTGTAGTAGATAGATTCCGGTTACCAGCGGTAATGGGCAAAAGCGCGGTTGGCCTCTGCCATCTTGTGGGTGTCCTCGCGCTTCTTGACCGAGGCGCCCAGACCATTGCTGGCGTCCAGGATCTCGTTCATCAAGCGTTCGGCCATCGTCTTTTCGCGGCGGGCCCGGCTGTAGCCGACCAGCCAGCGCAATGCCAGGGTGTTGGCCCGGCCTTGTTTCACCTCGACGGGAACCTGGTATGTGGCGCCGCCGACACGCCGTGAACGCACCTCGACGGCGGGACGGATGTTGTCGAGCGCCTTCTTGAGCGTCTGCACTGGCTCGACGCCGCCGGTCTTCTCGCGTGTGCCTTCGAGGGCGGTGTAGACGATATGCTGGGCGACGGTCTTCTTGCCGCGCCACAGAATCTTGGAGACGAGTTGGCTCACGACGGGCGAACCATAGACCGGGTCGACGACCACGGGCCGCTTGGGGGCTGGACCTTTACGAGGCATCTCACTTCTCCCTCTTGGCGCCGTAACGGCTACGGGCCTGTTTACGTCCCTTGACACCCTGAGTGTCAAGCGCTCCCCGGATTATCTTGTAGCGCACGCCGGGCAGATCCTTGACACGGCCACCGCGCACCAGCACCATCGAGTGCTCCTGCAGGTTGTGGCCAACGCCGGGGATGTAGGCGGTCACCTCGACGCCCGACGACAGGCGCACACGGGCGACCTTACGCAGGGCGGAGTTCGGTTTCTTGGGTGTCGTCGTGTAAACACGCGTGCAAACGCCACGGCGCTGGGGCGAACCCTTCAGCGCGGGCGTCTTGTTCTTGCTGACCTTGTCAGCGCGGCCCTTGCGAACCAGTTGTTGAATGGTAGGCATTGTCTCTTTCGTTGCTTGTGACGACGGGCAGACGTCCGTCATCAAACTGATATATTGTCGCAGCCCATGTCTTCCACGTCGCAACACACCGAGGACGAACTTGAAGATGAAGCCACCTGCCCCGCCGCTGAGGATCAGGCCGTGCAACCGTCCGTCGCCCCGTATGGCAGAACCATGCGTCCAGCACGCAACTACGCCGGACACGCGGACTTATTTTACAGGGTGGTAGACCAGAAGCCAAACTTTGGCTAAGTCCTGTCGCCTTTGCCCGAGACACACCACGTTAATCCGGACTGAACGATCCGTCCGCCGCAACTCTTTATGCGAGATTGGCTGCGCTCGTCTGAACCAGGCCTTCGCCTCAGTTGGCCATTTTGGGACTGGTGAGAGACCAGACACGTGCGTCGGCCAATCAACTCCTGCGGACGAAGCGCAACTATGGCGTCCCCAAGTAGCTCCTACGAAACGGTAGGTGAGTGGTTTGGACGCCCAAACCACGGTCTACACGTGTGTAATGCCACTACCTCGTCATCAGCTATCGATTTGAAGACGGACAAGTGACATTACAGCCCAATGCGATGACATCCTGATCAATTTGGCTGTGGATAACTGGCCTGGAGACACATTTAATAGGTGATGCTAGTTATATGAGTACTAGCATCTGCGATATTGCGTTGACAAGAAACGGCCTGGTTGATGGCCGTAACCACGTCCGATTGGGCATGCACCGTGTTCTACGCGGCGCGTATGCCAAGACGGTCGGCACTGATGGTGACGACGTCTGGACCACCCGTCGCAATGAGTGGCTGACTAAGACTCGGGCCGCACTGGCACTATATGCGCAGTTCAGCCCAGTTCTCTACGGGCCGACAGCACTTCAAGCGCTACGAGTCGCATTGCCGCAGCGGCTCGAGGATTGGAGCACAATCCACATCTTGATCCGGGGCGTCAACCAACGACGGCGACGCGACGGAGTCGTACTGCACTACACAACCAAGCCCGTCACCATCTGGAGGAAAATCGATGGATTGCCAGTGCTAAACCCTGTCGACCATTGGCTTCAACTAGCGGGAGCCAGCTTGGACGAAATGATCGAGGTGGGCGACGGACTTGTCAGGCGCCGAAATCCTTTGCTGAAATTGAGCCAGATGCACGCCAGACTGGATCAACTGGCGGGAACACCTCATGCGAAGCTGGCCCGCCGTGCCATTGAGTCGATCCGTCCAGGCACAGAGTCAATCTTTGAGACGAGAGTACGCCTCATAATTGTCCACGCCGGCTTACCGGAGCCGGAGGTGAGCCCGGGAATCTGGTTCGCCGGTGGTGGGTTCACATTGCATCCCGACATGGGCTATACCAAGGCCAAAGTTGCAGTTGAGTTTGACGGAATGATCCACGTGAACAGCCGACAACACATGGACGAAGACGCCGCTCGTCGGAACCACTATCTCGACGCTGGCTGGCAGATCATCACCGTCACCGCTTCGCATCTGCAGCACCCTGAAAGCTGGTTGCGCTCAATCGAAACTGCGCTCATCATTCGAGGCGAGACGAGCTAAGCTCATCCCCAAAAGCCTCCATCTGGCTGGACTCCAACCATGTATGCAGTACCCGGGCAACGAAACGCAACTTCACCGTACTCAGACGGAACCTACGCCTCGGTAGGTGAGTGGTTTGGACGCTAAAACCGCGCCTGGGATGCATGAATTGCAACTTCGCCTGCGTCCCATGCCCAGGTGGAGACGACAAAGTTGCGTTTGCTGCTGTGCGACCTTGCACAGCAGTCACAGAATTCCCCGGCGATTATCTAGGAGACGACTTGGGGATGACTGGCGAAACCTATCACCAGATCAGACAGGCCATCACCATCGCCATCACCGACTTCAAGTTGACTGGCGACGACAACCACTACCACCACCGTTTTCATCTCTACGACCACCACGACCCACACATCTGCTTGACCGACGTACTGGAGATCGACCTGCTTGCGATACCAAAACAACCCAGCCAACCGGATGGGACGCTATTATGGCCGTGGCTACGGTTCATCGGAGCAGTCAACCAACAGGAGATGCAACAAGCCTGATGCTCGACACAACGATCTACAAAGCCGGCGAGAAAGCCTACACATTCACCGAAGAAGACTTCGACGCCTGGGTCGCCCGACGAGAACTCATCACAGAATTCGATGCCAAGGCCGAACTCGCATACATAGTTGAAATGAGTTCACCAGAAGACTTAGTCGACAACCTAACCACTGGTGTCGCTCAGATACTCGAGGAGCGGATACCTTGGGACCAGGTCGAAAGAATCGTTAAGTGCCAATCCGAGGGGTGGGCCGAAGGGGCTCACTCCAAGCAACTGGAGATCGCCCAAGCCATGCTCACCGTAGGTTTGTCCGCTGACATCATCGCTGAACTTGCCCAGTTGACACTCTCAGAAATCACCGAGCTTCAAGAAATATAGCTCAGACGATTAGCCACTGTGAAAATATCGGTACTGTATGGAAACACTTGAACAAAATGACAGACAACAAGCTATGACAACTGCTTCAGCTATCAGATATGCGATCGAAAAAGCTCAGACATTCATGGATAACAACTACGACGTTTGGATGACCCGACACAAGCTCGCCTCAGAAATCGCCTCCAGCGCAAGATTCGAGTACATAGTCGTACATAGCGCACCAGAAAACCTGGTCAATGAGTTATTCAGATATTTGACTCAAATACTTGAGATCCAAATACCGATGGCGCTGCGAAAACATACCAACGATGGCATAGCCGAGGGGCGGGCCGAAGGAGCCCGCGCCAAGCAACTGGAAATCGCCCAAGCCATGCTCGCCAAAGGGCTGCTGCCTGAGTCTGTAACTGATCTGACACAGTTGACACCCGATGATGTCACGCAGCTACAAGCAAGCTTGCCTAGCTCGTAGCTGCTTCCGGCACTCAAGCTGGCACAATGCCAAGCAACAGACGATTATCTGTTGCTTTGATCACCCGAAGTACCGTTCAGATGCTACTCATTGGTAAACAAGCTTGTCATATACGCTGGCAGGTACGTCACTCTTCCTTGCTGTTCGACGTTAGTCTCGCCTAGAACGTAGGCTTGGCTGACGTCGTACCCTGAAGTGCCCATTACGGCGTCTAGCGCTGCATGCGTCCGATATGAATCACCTGACTTCAGTTCAAGAGCGGTGATGAGTCCCTGCCTATCCTCGATCATAAAGTCGATTTCTCCGAGGCGTTTGCTAGTGAAGTAGCGCAAGGCAAAACCGTGTGCTGTCAACTCCTGAGCAGCGAAGTTTTCATAGACGCCACCAAAGTTCATAGTGGGGATTCCGTCCAACAACCCGAGTAGCGCAGATTTGGGATACTGGCTGGAAAGCAGCCCCACATCAGCAGCGAATAGTTTGAACAAGCTGTGTGATTCATTCAGCAACAACGGACTGACTGGCGCGTTAACGTTATAAGTGGCTAGTGCCATGTTGGCCTTGGTTAGCCACAAAAACTCGTCCGCTACTTGCGAATAGCGTTTGATCTGCGGAATGGAACTCAACCTAAACCGGCGGTTTTGACTGCTTAGTTCTGAAGGGATCAGCGAGAAGATATCTTTGATGACCAACCGACGGTCCTTCGGCGCGTACTTGCCGATGTCACTAGCATAGAAATCCCAGATGCCTTGCTGGGCGATACGAACTTGATCGATGCCAGTACCTTGCTTGTATGCGTTCACAGCATCAGGCATGCCGCCAACCAGAAGATAGGCGTGGAACAAGTCAGTTAATCGGGTGTGGATGAAGTCGACGACGCTGGCGGTTTCATGGAAGCTCTGGCGTACCCTATCGAAGACGTCGTCTGGCAGTCCCTGAGACCAGCAGAATTCCTCGAAGTCCATCGGGTACATTCGCACCTCAGTAAGGTATCCCACAGGTGCGGAACGAACGCCTTCAAGCTCAACGCCAAGTAGCGAACCTGAGAGCACATAGTCGTAGTCACCTTTGTCGACCAAGAACTTAATAAAAGTGACAATCTGGGGGCACTCTTGGATCTCGTCGATAAAGATCAAGGTGTGGCGAGGCACCAGTTGTGTGCTTGAAGCGACTGAGATTCGCAATAGCAGGTCGTCAGCACTAGTAGCTTGGTTGAATGAATCTCTGGCAACTCGGTTGTCTACCAGGTTGAACTCAACCACCACCGGATAGGCTTTGGATGCAAACAGCCTGATCAAGAAAGTTTTCCCAACCTGCCTTGCACCTGTCACCAGCAGTGCCTGATGTGTGGCGTGCTGCTTCCAGAACTGAAAACGTTGAAGTGCCTTGCGCCGTAGCATCTCTACCTCTCAACACTTAACCGTGATTTCAAACACCACTATACGACACTTTTCCGTATATTCAGAACCCGGTTTTTGACACTTTTCCACAATTTGCCATGCCGGAAAGGCACGGTAACTGAGTGGTTTGGTCGCTCAAACCACCACGGCCTACACATATGTAATGCCACTGCCTCTTAGTTAGAGTTGGACTGGCCCACTGGGTTGGACGGGCGATGTGATGTATCGAGGTTTCACAGATCTTCACTGCCATCCTCCAGTTGTTCTTGCCTCAAACCTCAGATCCGTCGCTACGGACCTTGCACAAAAGCCATAAAATTCTCAGGCGTTATCACCTCGAAAGAGGCTCCGGGATAAGTGTCAAGGAAGATGGATGGAAGTTTGGCCCTACTTCTGGGGTTCCACTTGAACTCAAAGGTATGCAGGACACCATCACGATCCTCAATCAGATCAATCTCTTGTCTCTCCCAGGTACGCCAAAACCTCAGCGCGGCTGGGGCGCTGGCATAATTAAGCGCCTTCATCCTCTCGACAACCAGGAAATTCTCCCAGATTGCCCCTATGTCACCGCGAGAGTTGGGTAGGTTGAAGTTGTTGAGCAAGGCATTCCTGATACCTACGTCATAGAAGTACCACTTGCCATTGCGAGTCACCTCAGAGCGCAGGTTGCGGCTGAATCCTCGCAGATTCAGCACCACGAATGCTTTCTCAAGCAGATCCAAATAACGTGACACGGTCTTAGCATCAAGACCAACTTGCTGAGCCAATTCGTTTACGCTCACCAGGCTTCCAACCTGCAAAGCCAGTAATACTAACAAGTCTGTCAGCGCTTTAGCACTCTTGATCCGCTCAAGCTGCAATACGTCTTTCAGGAGGTACGATGCGGCCAGTTCGCGAGCAATCTCGCGTTGCTGCAATGAGCTATCTGCCATGCGGACCTCAGGATACATGCCATAAGTCAGCATATTGTCCAACACGGCGCGTAGCTCGAATTCGTTCATCACGGCAGATAGTTCTCGCACTGAGACTGTGTTAAGTATGAGGGGCGTCTGCCGGCCCGTCAGAGGCTCACCCAACACCCCCGATAATTGGAAACTAGACGATCCTGTGGCAATGATGCGAAGATCCGGGCGGGCGTCTATGAGGATTTTTAGCGCCCAACCAACATCGGGGATGCGTTGCGCTTCATCGATGAATATGGCCTCATAGCCTTCTGCCCAAGACAGGATCTCGCTCCGGTTCTGACCTGCGAGCAGATTACGCACAAAGATGTCATCACCAACCGCCCGAAGAGTGCGCCACGAGACTCCAGCCAGGAAATGCTCAACCATCTGAGTCTTCCCCGCCTGCCGCGGACCATGTATAACGGTGACACGCCCTGGCCGCATTTCACTGCCCAGGTCGTCATAGGCTCGTGGGATCCTCTCGTGCATTGCTCCACTATACCACACTATTGTCTAGTACATGGATACGATATCCATGTACTAGACATAATATATGGAGCTTATATGCATTTAATCAACTCACGGACAACTCCCCTGCCGATCGGCGTGGAATCCCAGGCGTAATCAACCGATACCTCCCCCCAACCGGATCCTTGGACTCTCCCGTCAACTCGAACCACTCAGTGTCTGCACGGATTCCGCGTTTCTGGGTCCGCAACCGTAAGCCCACCGCACCACCCCTACTTGGAGACGCCA
>Ga0123357_10000272_pt1 | contig 49371 bp, 42 predicted proteins | sample TergutEmb28metaG_FD_89873 | JGI IMG/M metagenome (GOLD analysis project Ga0123357, IMG submission 89873) | Embiratermes neotenicus P4 segment gut microbial communities from Petit-Saut dam, French Guiana - Emb289 P4 | ecosystem: Host-associated > Arthropoda: Insects > Digestive system > Gut ...
ACGAAAACCATAGACGATGGCTGGGAATATGAATACGACGGAAGAGGCAATGTGAAAAAAGATGCCAATGGGAATGATATCAAACGTAAAAAGACCATACAAGTCAGATGCGAAGTGATGGTGGCAGATCAAACAAAATCAATATTTATCAATGCCCGTCTGAATTATATTCATAGCAGAACAAACAGAATAGTGAGGTCTATCCCTATATCTTTGGAACAGCCATTCTTCTATCAATATGTAACATTCAGAGGAGACAAAAGAGCGATAGATAGTCAAGTTTTCTCAAAACTGCCCAGAAACGAAAGACCGGCGCCGTTTCCTTCGGTAGCAGATCTCGTTTATATGTCGCAGGAGAGAATGACAAATCTCGTTTCAAGTACATTAAAAGATAACGACAGATTAATTAGAAATTCGGATTAACTTGTTATATTTTAAATCAATATCGTTTAGTTAAGCAAAACTTGTGTTCGTCATTGCGAGGTCTTGCCCGAAGCAAATCCGAAGGGTTGAACTGAATACTTGTTACGTGAAATTCAATAATAAAGGTAGCTTCGATTCTTCTGTCCGTCAGCCTTATTTAAGTACGGTGAAAAAATATGGGGAATGGGATATATATTTTGTTTGTAATGGAATATATATTATTTTTGTGGTGTAATATAAAATAAAAGAAGATGAAACGGTCTGTATTAGAAGAAATAGCACAAGAGCAGAAACAATTTTTATTGTCTTCCGACAGTGGTTTGGAAAGAAAAGAACTATCCTTGCTCCCCGATTTGAGTTCGCATGTGTTAATCGTTTCAGGTATACGCCGTTGCGGAAAAAGCACGTTACTTAAGCAGTTTTTAAAAAGCAGACATAAAAATGCTTTTTTCTACAATTTTGAAGATGTGCGGCTGTACGATTTTTCGAGAGACGATTTTTCGATATTAGACAACATTATCAATGATTCTGATAATAAAGTTTTGTTTTTCGACGAAATTCATTCGGTTAACGGCTGGGAACTGTATGTTCGCCAAAAATTGGAACAGGGATTTCAAATAGTAGTTTCCGGATCGAATGCCAATTTGTTGAGCAGGGAATTAGGAACAAAACTCACGGGTAGGCATATTACACGAGAACTTTACCCTTTTTCTTTTCGTGAATTTTGCAGTTTTAGAAATCTTGAAAATGATAAGCAAGCGGTTTTGGAATATATAAAAACGGGTGGTTTCCCCGAAGTAGTGAAAACCGGCAATAACGAAATTTTACAATTTTTAATCGAAGATATTTTACACAGGGATATTGCTGTTCGTTATGGAGTTAAAGATGTTTCTTCGCTTAAGCGACTTTGTTCTTTTTTGCTTTCAAATGCAGGCAATTTAGTGTCTCCAAGTAAACTGATTCATGCAATGGGGATAAAATCCGCCTCCACAATCTTAGATTATTTTTCATATTTCGAGTCGTGTTATCTGCTTAACTTGATGCCACGTTTTGCGTATTCGATAAAATCACAAATGCTTGCTCCGAAAAAGCTGTATATTAACGATACCGGTTTGATTAAAGTTGGGGCGATAGCTTTTTCGGAAAACTTGGGACATTTGTTGGAAAACATTGTTTTTTATCATTTATTGAAGCAAAGCAAAGAACTGTATTATTTTAGTGAAAATGGACGGGAATGTGATTTCGTAGTATTTGATAAAGGTAAATGCAAAGAAGTTGTGCAAGTTTGTTGGGAACTCGATAGTGAAAATGAAGAAAGAGAAATTCGCGGTTTAATGGAAGCTATGAATTTTTTCAATATCCATGAAAGCTCCATAATAACATTCAATACAAACGATTTGATAAAAATAGCCGGAAAAACCATCAGCGTTATTGCTGCTGGGGAATGGTTGTAATATCGGATGGGCAAGTTATTTTTGAAGACCTTGCGTGCTAATTTTGCATTATTTAAATAAAAATATTATTATTTATTAAAAAAGAATTACCTTTACGGCATTAAATAAGTATTATTTCTAAGATGAGACGGATTTATTCATATTGCTTTTATATTTTTCTTTTTATAATCATTTTTTCTTCCTGTAAAAATAATTCAAATACCTACCATATAGAGGGGAAAATAAAAAATCTGACAGCATCGGAGTTGTATGTTGTTACGGGCGCTCAAGACAGTTTGAAAGTCGATACGATTTTTAGCAATAAAGAGGGTCGTTTTTCTTTTAAAATTCAGTCGGATTCCTTATCCCCTGTGATAATTTATTTGGAAAAAGGAAAAATATGGATGACTGTTTGGCCGGAGGATAAACACAAAATAACCCTTTCCGGCGATGCTGTATACCCTGAGCTAATACTTGTCAAAGGCGGAGGGATCAATGATTTGTTATCGAAATTTAAGGAGGAGAATTACGATATTATAAAAGAAAGGAGAGACTTAATCGACCGAAAAAGTGCGTTGGAAAAGATTGATACTTCGACGGTCGATATGGATAATAAGCATCAGTATAGTTCCAAGATATTGAATCTTAACTATACTTTAAAGAATAAAGCTGAAAATTTTATTGTTGCGAATCCGGAAGCCTTTGCAAGCGTAGTGCTATTTCATGATTATCTTATGGCTTGGGGAGAACCTCAAGAAGCGCTGAAATATTTAGGATATATTAAAGGAAAAGCAACGGAAACCCAACTTTATAAAGATGTGTTGAGAGACCTCAATGATATGGTTATGAAGATAGAACGTGCAAGTGTAGGTTCTAAAGCTCCCGATTTTTCCGTTTTAGCCATCAATGAAAAGGATACGATTAATTTAGATACATTCAAAGATAGATATTTGCTTCTTTCATTTACCGCTTCCTGGTGTGAATTTTGTTGTGATGATTATAAAGAGTTAGCTCAGATTAGAAAAGAAATCGGTAAAAATCAATTGGGAATACTTGTAATCGCCTTAGACCGGGATAAGATGATATGGAAAAAATTGGTAGAAAAAGAAAAATTAGACTGGAAATATTCGGTTGATACGTTGGAATGGTTGTCTCCAATAGCCGATTTATACAATATCGGTGAAATTCCGGCTAATGTTTTAATCGATAAAAACCGGATTGTTGTTGGCCGTGATTTGCCGGTTGATAGCTTGATTTATATGTTGAAAAAATAAGTTTTAACCAAATAATTTTTAAATATAACCGGAACTCAAATGTTAGTAAAAGTTTATGCTGCAGCATTGCAAGGCGTCAATGCTACAATTATCACTATCGAAGTGAATTGTTCTAAAGGTATTCGTTTTTTTCTTGTCGGACTTCCTGATGTGAGCATCAAAGAATCCCACGAACGGATAACTTCTGCGTTAAGTGAATCGGGATATAAATTTCCTCGTAATCAAATCTTGGTTAATATGGCTCCTGCCGATATCCGTAAGGAAGGAGCAGCTTATGATTTGCCTCTTGCTATCGGTATTTTGGCCGGCGCTGAAAAAATCAAGGCGGATAAAGTTGGAGATTATATGATGATGGGAGAACTGTCGTTAGATGGCGCTTTGAAGCCTGTTAAAGGTGTTTTGCCGATTGCAATTAAAGCCAGGGAAGAAAAATTCAAAGGATTAATATTGCCTAAAGCCAATGCAAGAGAAGCCGCTGTTGTTAATAATCTGGATGTTTTTGGAGTAAATAATATCAAAGAGGTTATCCGGTTTTTCAATGATGAGATTGAATTACAACCGACAGTTGTCGATACAAGGGAAGAATTCTATGCGCATCAGGCTCGTTTTGATTGGGATTTTTCGGAAGTGAAAGGACAGGAAAATGTGAAACGGGCAATGGAAGTTGCTTGTGCCGGCGGACACAATTTAATCCTTGTCGGTCCTCCGGGAGCAGGGAAAAGTATGCTGGCCAAACGCATCCCCTCTATTTTACCTCCTCTCACTTTAAGCGAAAGTTTGGAAACAACTAAAATTCATTCGGTAGCGGGAAAAATAAATAAAAATGATTCGCTGATAGCTGTTCGACCTTTCAGAAGTCCCCATCATTCCATTTCTACGGCAGCAATGGTTGGAGGAGGTTCCTATCCGCAACCCGGAGAAATCAGTTTGGCGCACAATGGCGTTTTGTTTTTAGATGAGCTGCCCGAATTTCCACGATTAGTATTGGAAGTTATGCGGCAACCGCTTGAAGACCGGAAAATAACCATTTCGAGAGCTAAATTTTCTGTGGAATATCCGGCAGGATTCATGTTAATTGCTTCGATGAATCCATGTCCTTGCGGATATTACAACCATCCCGAAAGAGCTTGTGTTTGCTCTTCTGTTCAAGTTCAGAAATATCTCAATCGGATTTCGGGTCCGTTGTTGGATAGAATCGACATACAAGTAGAAATTGTTCCTGTTCCTTTTGAAAAAATATCCGATACGCGTCCGGCCGAATCGAGTGAAGCGGTGCGCAACCGGGTTATTCAGGCGAGAAAGATTCAAGAAGAACGTTTTGCCGGAGAAGAAGGAATCTACTGTAATGCTCAAATGCATACCCGTCTGCTTCACAAGCACGCTCAACCCGATGCGGAAGGGTTGGAACGATTGAAACAGGCCATGCAGAGGCTCAATCTTTCCGCCCGGGCTTATGACCGTATTCTTAGGGTGGCGAGAACGATAGCCGACTTGGAAACATCTCCCGATATTAAGACAAATCATTTGGCAGAGGCTATAAGTTACAGGAATTTAGATAGGGAAAATTGGGCAGGGTAAAGAGTTTGTATATTTTTTAAGAATAATTATAAATAATTAATTTTTTGTTGGTTTTTGATGAGTTTTTGATGAGTTTTTGTAGCAAGAATTAGGATGTCCTTTTAGAATAAGTTATCTATATTTGTACTTTAGTAATTTTGTTGTATTTAAAATTTATAACTCATGAGAAAACTTTTTTTGTTCTTGTTCTTTCTTGCAGGCATTGTTTCTTTTTCCGTGCAAGCAAAAGAAATTCTTAATATTAATGAATCCTGGAAATTTATCAAATCTAATCCTTCGGGAGCCGAACAAACCGGATTTGATGATTCTTCCTGGACTTCTGTTACTTTGCCTTATACGTGGAACGCATTAGACGGGCAAGACGGAGGTGGAGATTATTATCGTGGAGTTGGTTGGTATAGAAGACAAATAGATATTCCGGCCGGTTATGCAAATAAAATCGTTTATCTTAAAATCGGAGCATCCAATATTACTACTACCGTGTATGTGAATGGAACTCTTTGCGGCGTACATAACGGAGGATATGCTGCTTTTATGTATGATATTTCCGATAAACTGAATTTTGGACAAACCAACACAATTGCCATTAAAGTGGATAATTCCGCAAGCATCGTCTGTCCGCCGTTATCTGCCGATTTTACGTTTTTCGGAGGTATTACTCGCAACGTGGAATTACTTGTTGCAGAACCTGTACACATTAACCCGAATGAATATGTTCAAAATTCTTCGTTTGTTCCTTCAGGATTGTATGTGGCTTCATCCGGTGTGAAAGTGAAACAGTCGAATGTTTCTGCAACTTCTGCCGACATAACAATTATTACCGAATTACGCAATGGATCTAATCTCTCTGCAAATGTAGCTGTTGAAGCTGCAATTAAAGATATGCAAGGAAATACAGTCAAGGCATTATCCGATGCAAAAATGATTTCGGGAAATGCATCCACAGAATCTACTCTCGCTTATACAATGTCGAATCCGCACCTTTGGGACGGATTAAACGACCCTTATTTATATCGTGTGGAAGTGAATGTAAAAGTAGACGGAACACTTGTCGATTCGTCTGTTCAACCACTTGGACTCAGATTTTTCAGCGTAGATCCCAACACCGGTTTTTCTTTGAATGGGAAACCTTATCCTTTGAGAGGAATGTGTTTCCATGAAGATAAAAAAGATAAAGGTCACGCCGTATCTGATGCCGATAGAAAAGAGGCTATCGATATGCTGGCTGAAACAGGAGTAAATTATTTCCGTATTGCACATTATCAACATGGTGATTTTACCTATAATTATTTGGATACTTTGGGAATTATTTGTTGGACGGAAATTCCTTTGGTCAACAGCGTGGGTTCTACCACCCAAAATGAAACGCTTAAAGCAAACGCCGTTTCTCAAATGTATGAATTGATTCATCAGCAATATAATCATCCTTCCGTAGTATTCTGGGGATTATCTAACGAAGTCAATTACCAACCGGGAATAAATCCAACGCCAACAATCCAACTGCTTAACGATTTGGTGAAATCGGAAGATACATACCGCTTTACAACATTAGCTGCCATGTATTCGGAAAAAGAAAACAATTGGATTCCGGATGTATATGCAAATAATCGTTACGACGGATGGTATTATGGTAATGTAGCAGATTTCGGTACTACTATGGATGATTTGCATGCCAGATATCCTTTGGCAAAAATAGGTGTGAGCGAATATGGAGTAGGAGCCAATATCAATCAACATGAAAATTATCCGGCTGTAAAACCGCCGGAAGGAGGGCAATATCATCCCGAAGAATTTCAAACTTTATTCCATGAACAATATCTGAAAATGATCAATGCCCGTCCTTATTTATGGGGAACTTCTTTGTGGGCGGGATTTGATTTTGCTTCCGACGGACGCAATGAAGGTTCTCAACCGGGAGTCAATGACAAAGGTTTGATAACATTCGATCACAGTATAAAAAAGGATGCATTCTATTGGTATAAAGCCAATTGGAACCAAAAAGATAAATTTGTATATATCACAAGTCGTCGTTACTCCCCTCGCAAAAAGAATCCTATTACAATTCATATTTATTCCAATTGCGAATCGGTATCGATTAATGTTAACGGAACGGTTTATGATGCAAAAACAAGTACCGACCATATCTTTGATTGGAGTAATATAGTGTTGCAGGAAGGCGAAAATAAGATAGAAGCAACAGGAATTTCAGGAGGTATTGAATATAAAGACAATGTTACCTGGATTTATGAAGAGCCCGGTACAATGGTTATTCCTCCGGGAGAAATTCAAATCAATTTCGAAAAAACGGCTACGGTTACTCCCGCCGGTTATTTGAAAGACGACGGCTCCATATTCGGGAATAGAAATGGCTATAATTACGGATGGAATGAGAACAATACGGGTAACAACCGGGAACGGAACATAGCTGCGGATAAGCGTTTCGACACATTTGTCCAGATGCAAACCAGTGGAAAAAAATATACATGGTCGATCGATCTTCCTAATGGATGGTATTCGGTTACTATAGCTTGCGGAGATCCTTCTTATACCGACAGCTTTCATCAAATGGCCGCTAATAAAGTGCAAGTGATCAGCTTCCAGCCAACTGCAGACGATCTTTTTGGCGTAGGTACGAATTTAACGGAAGTTACAAACGGAAAGCTTCTTGTTGAACCGCAAGGCTCCAATGGGAAAATAAATTTCATACATATAACTCACGTTGTTGACAATGCAAATAAAATAGTACCTCCGGATAAGATTTCCTCTTATTTTAAAAACGGAAATTTGTATATTGAAATAGAACCCACTAAGCTTTATAACGTTCGCCTTTATGACATTACGGGAAAAATTGTTTTCGCCAAAGAAATTGAACTTGGAAATAAAATCATTAATCTTCCCAATTTGTCACAAGGTATTTATTTGCTGAAACTAAATAATACCGTAGTTAAACTTTATAATTGTTAAAATGAAACTTAAATTAACCTTTATCGTTGCTTTTATTATACTTGCTTTTTCAGATATAAAAGCGGAAAGCAAATACCAAATTCCTCAAAATAACAGGATTGTTTATAACTTGAATTATGACTGGAAATTTAATAAAGCCGATATTGCTAATTCACAATCTGTTACTTTCAACGATGCCTCATGGAAAACAGTCAGTCTTCCGCATACTTATAACGATATAGACCACTATGATACATGGATAACCGGAAGTGGCGATTATGGATGGACAGGGAAAACCTGGTACAGAAAACATTTTAGGTTGGATGCTTCATTAACCGGACGAAAAGTGATAGTCGAATTTCAAGGCATTCGTCAGGCCGGAGAAATTTATATCAACGGCACGTGGGTAGGCCGTCATGAAAATGGAGTTGGTCCCTGTGGCATTGACATTTCCGATTATGTCAATTTTGGCGCTACGGAAAATGTTTTGGCTGTAAAAGTTGATAATTCGGGAGGTTACAAAGAAGTTGCAACCGGTACCAGTTATGTGTGGAATACCCCGCCGTTTAATCCTAATTACGGAGGGATAGTAAGCGATGCCAGGCTTTACGTAATGGATAAGCTCTATCAAACATTGCCCTTATACAGCAATATGCAAACCGTCGGTCCATACGTGTATGCAAAGAATATTGATCTTATGGCCAAAACAGCCGATATAGTCGTAGAATCGGAAATAAAAAATGCTTATGAAACAGCTAAAACCATAGATTTTACGGTTGTCATTGTTGATGCCGCAGGAAACGAAGTGGCTCGAAAAACCGTTACGGGCAATACGTTTGCCGCTTCCGAGCAAAAAACATTGACGACCACTTTGCCGATGTCCGGCATCAAATTCTGGTCGCCCGATTATCCTAATTTATATCAGGTTTATATACAATTGATAGAAGGAGCTAATGCTTTAGACGTTTGTGAAATCCCGATTGGAATCAGAAAAGTAGAATTTGACGGCGCCCGGGGTTTATCTATTAACGGACGCTTTCTTTACCTGAAAGGCTATGCTCAACGTACTACCATGGAATGGCCGAATGTTGGTCAGGCTCCCGACTGGATGGGAGAATACGATTTCATGTTGATGAAAGAAACCAACGGAAACTTTCTTCGTCCGATGCACGTTGCTCCAAGACATCGGGATGTGGCGGCTGCCGATAAAATCGGAGTGATTTATGCTTGTCCTGCCGGTGATGCCGAAGGAGATAACGTTGGCCGCCAATGGGATCAACGCGTAGAATTAATGCGCGATGTGACAATTTATTATAGAAATAATCCTTCCGTAGTTTTTTATGAAGGTGGAAACCAATACATTGTACCCGAACACATGCAGGAAATGCAAGCTGTTCGTTTACAATACGACCCGAATGGCGGCCGGTTCAGCGGAACACGCTCGACATCTGTCGATTTGCTTCCCTATGCAGAATATGGCTCGACAATGGACGGATTGGGAGGCTCTGCCGTTATTCCTATTTGGGATGCGGAATATGCGAGGGCCGAATGTCCGCGCAGGGTATGGGATAAATATACCCCGCCGAGTTTTGGATATAGTAATATTGTATATCCTTCTACAACTAATGTAATTTCGGAATATCCGGTAGATGACTTCAGATTGAACAGTTCTGAGGATTTGGCGATGAACAACGTTAAGAAATACAATGATCGCTGGATAAGAAGAGGCGGATTAGGATTGAAATCAATCATGGTTGGCGGCGCTAAAATCATTTTTGCCGACGGAGTAAGTCATGGAAGAATGGATCAGACGGAGCTGGCAAGGGTTTCCGGCGTTATGGATGGCGCCCGCTTGCCTAAAGAGTCGTTTTATGCCCTGAAAGCAGCTCAAAGCGATACTGCCGACATACACATTGTGGGACATTGGAATTATCCTGCCGGAACGAAAAAGAAAGTATATGTCGTTTCGAATTTAGACGAAGTAACACTTGCAACATATAATGAATCAGGAGCGCTTGTGAATAGTTATGGCAAAGGAATAAGAGCTAATACTTTTGAATTTTCTTTTGCCGATGTGCTTTGGCATGCCGGAAAAATAGTCGCTACCGGGTATAAAAACGGTATTGCCGTGAAAAGCACGGAAATTGTTACGGTCGGAGAGCCTGCAAAATTGAAGTTAACGCCCGTTCTCGGCCCCGAAGGTTTTATTGCCGATGGTTCGGATGTCGCTATGTTTGATGTGGAAGTCCTGGATGCTAACGGCTTAAGATGCCCGATCGAAGAAAGAAGGGTCGATTTTACCTATTCCGGTCAGGGAACATACTTGGGTGGCTACAACAGTGGAATAGAAAACAGCATTTACAAAGATAATTTGAATGTGGAATGTGGTATTAATCGGGTTTTTGTGAGAGCTACGAGAACTGCCGGCGATTTCACCCTGAATGTTACCTCTGCAGGATTGACACCGGCTACGGCCACGATCACTTCTCAACCATTTATTGTTACAGATGGATTAACCCTCGAAAAACCTCAGGGGTATACCGTTGAAGTAGGAGAAGAACCTGTTCGTCCGGAATTTCTCTTCCAAAATGTAGTCGATGCAGACTTAAACAAGGAAATAACTTCGGCTATCACTACTGTTATGGGATTAGAGGCGCCTAAAACAATTAAAATTGTATCCCAAAGTACGCCTGCAACCGGTTCATATTCCATCAACGGTGGCGCTTTCACAACTGCGGATGGAACCATTTCGAACGGCGACCAGTTAAGAGTGAAATTGACTTCCGATACTCAGTATGAGACAGCCCGCTTTGTAACTATCGACATCGACGGCACAGAAGAAATGTTTTCCGTAACAACTAAAAAAGCGCCTGCGCCTTCCGATTTTCCCAACTTGGCATTAGACAAACCGATAACGGCGTTTTCGTCTGAACAAATATCGCCGGCGAATCCGATTACAAATATAAACGATGGAGATATAAAAACTCGTTGGTCGGCTGCTAACGGAAATTTACCGCAATCTTTTACGATAGATTTGTTGGACGTTTACAATGTGGCGCGAATCGAAATCGCTCCTTATGCCAGCAGGGCATTTCAATTTATAGTGGAAGGTTCGTTAGACGGAAACCAATTTTTCCTTTTGACGGATCAAAAAGCCAACACGATAGGCGGAGCGCTGATTCCGGTTGATTTTGAACCACAAAACGCTCGATACCTCAAAGTAACGATTAGTGCAGGAGGATGGGCGTCGATATATGAATTCCGGGCATTTGAAGCGCCTAAAAACACAACGCCCGATCAATTCTTCATTCAACCGCAAACCGGTCTGGATTTGTTTTCAGCGGCTATATCCGAACCATTCACTGTATCGGGAATAGACGCAAAAACCGGTATCGCTTTATCCGAAGCAACCGAAGTAGCAAGTTATTCGATAAACGATGGATTGTTTATTTCCGATCCTTCGTATGTAGAAGACAATGATGTGGTGCGTATCAGACTGGGAACAGGCTCACAATACAATACTACTTACAGTGTGAAAGTAACTATCGGCGGAGTTTCCGATTATTTCACGGTAACCACCATAGATAAGCCTAATGGTATTGATTTGGTAAACAGAGGAAAAGGGTTAATTATTTATCCTAATCCTGCCACCGGATTTACAAATATCAGCAGTTCATATACTGATAATGCGTTTGTGGAAATTTACTCGCTCTCCGGAACTTTAGTGAAAAAAGAAAGCTTGACTTCCGGCTCCGGCCAGATCGATTTATCCAATGTAAACCATGGAATGTATCTCGTAAAATATATTAATGATACGCAAGTGTTACACGGACAGCTTATTAAACGGTAAATAATGGCGAAAGGCGAAAGGCGAAAGGTAAATGGTGGTGTATCGTGCATCGTTTGCCTTTCGCCCTTAGCCTTTCGCCCTCAAATACAAATATTCTAATAACTAACTAATAAAGGCACAAAATGAAACTAAAATTAGCCTGTAGCATTGCTTTCTTGTTGCTTGCTCTTTTAAGTATAAAAGCGCAAAACAAATATCAAGCGCCTCAGAGTAACAGGATTATTTACAACCTGAATTACGACTGGAAATTCATCAGGCAGGATGTAGCGAATGCTCAGAACACCACCTTCAACGATGCTTCGTGGACTACGGTCAGCCTTCCGCACACTTATAATGACGTCGACCATTACGACTCTTGGATTATAGGAGGCAGCAGTAATTCCTGGAATGGAAAAACTTGGTACAGAAAACATTTCAAGTTAGATGCTTCACTGGCCGGCCGAAAAGTGATAGTCGAATTTGAAGGCATCCGTCAGGCCGGAGAAATTTATATTAACGGTACATGGGTAGGCCGTCACGAAGATGGGATCACTCCCTGTGGTATAGACATTTCCGATTATGTCAATTTTGGCTCTACGGAAAATGTTTTGGCTGTTAAAGTTGATAATAACGGTCTCTACAAAGAAGTCGCAACCGGCACCAGTTATGTGTGGAATACCGCCGCATTTAATCCGATGTATGGAGGACTCGTAAGTAACGCCAGACTCCACGTAATGGATAAGCTCTATCAAACATTGCCTTTATACAGCAATATGGAAACCCTGGGAACATACGTATATGCGAAAAATATCAATTTCGTGTCTAAAACGGCCGACATAACTGTAGAATCGGAAATAACAAATACTTATGACACGGCTAAAACCATCGATTTTAAGGTTGTTATTGTTGATGCCGCCGGAAACGAAGTGGCTACAAAAACTGTTACGGGCAATACATTCGATGCTTCTGAGAAAAAAACATTGACGACCACTTTGCCGATGTCCGGTATTAAATTTTGGTCGCCCGATTATCCTAACTTATATAAGGTATGTGTACAATTGTCGGAAGGTGGCAATGTCTTTGATGTTTGTGAATACCCGCTTGGAGTCAGAAAAGTAGAATTTGATGCCGCCCGTGGGTTATCTATTAACGGACATTTCATTTGGCTGAAAGGATTTGCTCCGCGCTCTACTATGGAATGGCCGAATGTGGGTATCGCTCCCAACTGGATGGTAGAATACGACCACCTGTTAATGAAAGCGGCCAACGGAAACTTTGTCCGTCCGATGCACGTATCCCCCAGATGCCGGGATATAGAATCCGCTGATAGAATAGGACTGATTTACGCATGTCCGGCCGGAGACGCCGAAGGAGATAACGTTGGCCGCCAATGGGATCAACGGGTGGAAGTGATGCGCAATTCTGAAATTTATTATAGAAATCATCCTTCCATCGTCTTTTGGGAAGCCGGAAACCAAAATATTACAATTGAACACATGCAAGAAATGAAAGATGTTCGCCTGAAATATGATCCGAATGGCGGCCGGTTCAGTGGAACGCGCTCTACAAGTACCACTTTACTTCCTGTAGCGGAATATGGTTCGAGTATGGATGGAACGACCGCATCTGCCGTTATTCCGATATGGGATGCAGAATATGCAAGAGGCGAAGCTCCCCGCCGGGTTTGGGACAAATACACTCCGCCGAGTTTTGGTTACTCGAATATCGTGTTTCCAAGTACTACGAATACGCTGGTTGAATATCCGGCTAATGATTTCAGGTTCAACAGCACAGAAGATTTGGCGATGAACAATGTCAGAAAATATTATGATCATTGGATAAGAAGAGGCGGACAGGGATTAAGCTCGATCATGGTTGGCGGCGCTAAAATCATTTTTGCCGACGGAGTAAGTCATGGAAGAATGGACCGGACGGAAGTGGCAAGGGTTTCGGGCAACATGGACGGCGCCCGCTTGCCCAAAGAATCCTATTATACGATGAGAGTAGTTCAAAACGATTCAGCCGACATCCATATCGTAGGACACTGGAATTATCCTGCCGGAACGAAAAAAACAGTGTATGTCGTTTCAAATTTGGACGAAGTGTCGCTTGCAACCTACGATGAATCGGGAGCGCTTATAAAGGATTACGGCAAAGGCGTAAGAAACATTCTGTTTGAGTTTGATTTCGCTAATGTGGTCTGGCAGCCCGGAAAAATAGTCGCTACCGGATATAAAAACGGCGTTGCCGTGAAAAGCACGGAAATTGCTACGGTCGGAGCGCCTGCAAAATTGAAATTAACGCCTGTCCTCGGTCCTGATGGCTTCTTTGCCGACGGTTCGGATGTCGCTATGTTCGACGTGGAAGTCGTGGATGCCAATGGATTAAGATGCCCAACAGTAGAACAAAGAGTTGATTTCACTTATTCGGGTCCGGGAGGAAATTTTCTTGGCGGATACAACAGCGGAGTAGAAAAGAGTATTTACAAAGATTATTTGAATGTGGAGTGCGGTATTAACCGTGTTTTTGTGAGAGCTACAAGAACGGCAGGCGATTTCACCTTGAATGTTACCTCTGCCGGATTAACCCCGGCTACGGCTACGATTACTTCCCAACCATTTGATGTTACAGATGGATTGACTCTCCAAAAACCTCAGGTATATGCCGTTGAAGTAGGCGAACCGCCTTTGCGTCCCGAATTCTATTTCCAAAACATTATTGATGCCGAATTAAATACGGAAGTAATTTCGGCTCCTACAATCATTATGGGAATAGCGGAACCCAAAACAATTAAAATCGTAGCGCAAAGCGCACTTACAACAGCTACCTATTCTATCAACGGCGGGCCTTTTACTGCTGCGGAGGGAACCGTTTCCGAAGGAGACGAGTTAAGAGTGAAATTGACTTCCGACACACAGTTCCAAACAGCCCGCTATGTGACAATCAACATCGACGGTGTTGAAGAAATGTTTACCGTTACGACCAAGAAAGCGCCGCTACCATCCACAATGCCTAACCTGGCATTGAATAAACCGGTAATAGCATTTTCGTCGGAACAGTCAAGCAACGGTAATTATATTGCAAACCTGAACGATGGAGATATAAAGACCCGCTGGGCAGGTTCAAACGGAAATGTCCCGCAATCTTTCACGATAGATTTATTGGATGCTTACAATGTGGCGCGCATCGAAATCCTTCCCGGAGCTTCCAACCGTGCCTTTCAATTTATAGTGGAAGGTTCGTTAGACGGCGTCTCATGGTTCCTTTTGACGAATCAAAAAACCAATACGGTAGCAGGCTTCCTTCCGGTTGATTTTGAACCTCAAGCTGCTCGTTATCTTAAAATGACGATAAGCGGCGGCACTAATCCGACAACCGGCAAAGCCAGCAATTGGGCTACGTTGTATGAATTCCGGGCATTTGAAGCGCCTCAGGACATTCCCGACCAGTTCCATATTACGCCGCAAACCGGTTTGGATTTATTCTCGGAGGCCATATCGGAACCGTTTATCGTGTCAGGATTGGGTGAAGGAGTCCAAACCGAAATATCCTTGTCCGAAAATACAGAAGTTGCCGCTTTTTCGATCAATGGCGGACAGTTCATATTTACCGACGAGCAGGAAGATCCTATATTTGTGGAAAATGGCGATGAAATACGGATACAATTGGGAACCGGCTCGCAATACAGCACTACCTATAGTGTGAAAGTGACTATCGGAGGTATTTTCGATTATTTCAATGTAACCACTATAGATCCCCCAAGTGATGGTATCTATTTGGTAAATATCGGAAAAGAATTGATTATTTATCCTAATCCTGCCGCCGAATTTGTAAATATCAGAAGTTCATATACTGATAATGCGCTTGTGGAGATTTATTCGGTTTCCGGAACTTTAGTGAAAAAGGAAAGTTTGATATCCGGTTCCGGCCGACTCGACTTGTCCGATGTGAATCCCGGAATGTATCTTGTAAAATACATTAATAAGACACAAGTGTTACACGGACAACTTATTAAACGGTAGATCATAGCGTTCGGCGTAGTCTCCGACTACGTCGAAGCTAAAAGCAAGCAAGTCTCTGACTTGTATAATTACAAAGCAGATTTAAAATGAAAGTTTTTCACGGCACAAATATTGTAATAGAACAACCCAAAGTAATGAATCGTTTCAAAACGCTTGATTTTGGTGAAGGTTTTTACACAACCGAAAATGAAGACCAAGCAAAGGATTTTGCCGTAAAAGTTTGTGTGCGAAGAAGCCCGACCTCTTATCCTATTGTAAATTGTTATGAATTCAACGAAGACTTTGATAATTTGTCGGTTCTTAAATTTGATGAGCCGAATGAAGATTGGTTGGATTTTGTTGTTGAACGAAGAAAAGGAATTGTTTTAAGTGAAAAATATGATTTGATAATTGGCCCGGTTGCCAACGATGATGTTTTTGGTACAATAATCCTTTATGAAGCCGAACAATTAGACAGAGAAAGCGCTATAAAAAGATTTAAGGTAAAAACGTTATATAATCAAGTGGTATTTTGTAGTGAATTGGCTTTGAGGAGTTTGGATTTTATTAAATCGTATGTGGTAAAATGAAAGATAAAAATCAAATATCGGCTCTTTTGGGTGTTTGCATTATTCCGCAAATTATTACTGAAATAAAAGAATTTTACAATAATCAGGAAGAAGTTGCAATAAAAGAATTTTATAAATCGAATTTATTCGATAAATTACAAAATCCGGCTACGGGACTTTGGCATTTAAGTTCCAATACATTATCGCAAATGTTTTTAGCAGAAGTAAAAGAGCAAATAATAGAATTTCCGGAGGAACAATCATGAGCAAAGAAACTCAATTCTTAATTTTTGTGGTTGAATATTACCGGAATAAAAAAAAATTATCGGGCAAGGAAGTTATTGATTTATTTGACAAACATAATGTGTGGAATTTGGCAAAAAAGTCGCATTTCCTGTGGCATATAGAATCACCTGATAATTTCGTACAGGAAATTGACAATAGCGTATGTTTATAAAAAAACACTATGTACTCAACAAATATTTTTACTGCTAATTAATTTAAATTTTTGGAATAATGAAAAAAAAGAACTTTTTATTTAGCCTTGTTACAGCAACAATGTTGCTGTGGGGCATGAATGTTTCGGCACAAACACAAGTTGCTGATTTTGCCGGATTTGACGCAGCTTTTCAAACTATGAAAACAAGCGGCGGTGGAACTATTGAATTGACTGATAATATTACGATTAACATAGACCAAAATAGCGTTTATGATTTGTCGTCTGATGCAGCCGATCCAATTATTATTAATACGGGTACGTTTACCATTAATGCAAGCACAACGGCAACGGGAACTGTAGATGCCAATAATGCGATACTACAGATAGGCGATAATGTAATAATTAATGGAAAGGCAACTGTGATAACTATTCCAAATAAAACTATCGTAAAAGTGATCGGCGGAGAAGTAAATTGTTCGGGCGCTACTGCGTCAAGAACTATAAGTACAGATGGAGGAGGAAAAATTTGGATTACCGGAGGTAAAGTAACAATGGATGCCACCGACAGTTCAGTAGGAAATCCTTTTGCAATATATACAAATAATTATATGGTTTTAACTATTGAGGGAGGAACTATTTCAGGTAAAGGAAAAGCCGGTGTTAGAACCGTACGCGTTGGAACAAGCAGCACGGCAACAATCAGTGGTGCAGATATTTCTATTGATGACTTAGGAGGTTTTGCAATTTTTGCCGGTACAAGTGGACAAATAACTATCGGAAGTAACACCACAGTAACCGCCAGTGGTACTTCTTATGCATTGAATGCTGATGCAGCAGGATCTGTAGTGGTTATTTCCAGAGATGCTGTCAACACAACTATTACTGCTCCTGCCAACAGATCTTATTATTCAACTAACAGCGGTGGTGTGTTTGACTTGCGCGATCTTGCATTAGTGGTTACTCCATCAGTTGCTGATCCGGGTATTTATACATTTCCTACTCCGGGAACTATAACTGTTACGGCTACCGGTGCAAGTGCCACCCAAGCGCCGCCATATTTTTTCTATACTATAGGCAATGCCCCCGTTGCGTCTCCAACTACGGGCAGCGCTAATCAACAAGCGGTAGCAACTAATACCATCGGGATTAATTTTTCGGATACCTATTTAAAGATACGTTTTGGTAAAGGCGCTTGGATAGATGATGCTGAAATTCCTTTGCATTATCAAGTGACCACACTGTCATCAATTGTATATGTTTCGACTTTAGCAGAACTTCAGGCTGCATACGATGCATCTCAGTTAAAACCTGCAGGAACTACAACTGATATTGAATTGTCAGCAGCAATAACTATTCCTACTACTTTCACAATGACTCCCGATGCAGATCATCCTATTAATTTGAATTTGGCGACTTTTAATATTACGTTAACAGGAGGAAGTAATACAGTAATAAATACTTTTGGAGGAAGTTTGACAGTAAAGGGAACAAATACGTCCACACTTTTTCTTATAAACGGTTCTCCCATAATGAATTTTACCGGCGGTTCTTATACTGTTAATGCAAATAGCTCTATTTTTCGGACAGAGACAGGAGGAACTGCTAAAACGAATGCAATTTTGAGATTGTCTAACTCAACTTTTGCAGCTTCCGGAACAGGTGCTACAGCGGGTATATTAAATATGCTCTCAGGTGATTTTAAAGAATTTACGGCAACAGACTGTACCTTTAATGTTCGTGCAACCAGTACCGCTTTCATATTTCACGGAGGAGGAACTACCGCAGCGCCAGCTATGTATACAATCAACAATTGTACACTCAACAATTCGGGAACTGCATCAGTATTTACCCTTGGATCAGGATCATCAACAAAACCAATGACGGTTACAATTGATGGATTGAACCTTACAATGGCTTCTGGAAACGTATTTGGCGCTTCTGCTACGACAGGAGATGTTATTACAGTTATAAAAAAATTAGATGTAACGGGAGCAGCCGTTGTTTCAAAACCATCAGGTACAGCAGCTAGTAAATTCTACGACTTCCGTCCTTTCTCCATCATTCCGACCGTTGCCGATGTCTCTGGCCAATTGATGCTTACATTGACCCTAAAAACTGATCTTAGTATTCCACCTATAGATGCAAACAGCGTTTCGATTTATTATAACAAGGGAGATGGTACTCTGAAATTAGCAGCTGCAGATAAACCATACACAGCACCAACTCCCGTTAGTCTGGGAGAAACGTATTATTTCTTTGTTTCACAAGACGGATATTACGGTACGGTATCTGATCCTTTAGCTATTACCGGCGAGCTAACAGGTATAACTACTCCTTCAATCGACGCAGCTAATGCATATATTGCAGGCGGCACATTATACTTGCCCGAATCAGGCAGCGCCGTTCAGGTATATAATGTTAGCGGACAACTTGTTTTAGATGCAGTTGCAACCGGCGCAACAGTAGATGTTTCTTCTTTAAGCAGAGGAATTTATATTGTGAAAGCAGGCGCTGCAACATTTAAAGTGGTGAAATAAAATAAGTATATTTTGAGACAAGACCCTTGGCTGGGTCTTGTCTTTCTAATAAATCGACGCATAATTGCTCTTAGTTCTATTGCCGTCAGTTTTAACTGACGGTATTGATTGTTCGGTGTAATCTGTGACTACGTCGCAATTGAGAGCAAGTCTCTGACTTGCAATTTAACCAACCTTGCAATTATAAGTTTATTAACATTAAAACCTTATTCATTATGGAGGTATTTATTAAAGAAATATATTTGAACCCATTGACTGATTTTGGTTTCAAAAAGTTGTTTTTCAACGAATTAAATAAAGAGTTGCTCATTGATTTACTGAATGAAATAATACAGGAACAGGGAAAGATAACCGGCATCCGGTATTTGCCGACCGAACAGTTGGGAAATGACCGAGAAAACCGGAAAGCGATTTTCGACATTTATTGTACCAACGAAAAAGGCGAGTTTTTTATTGTTGAGCTTCAAAAAGCACGAGAGCCTTATTTTCGTGATCGGAGTTTGTATTACTCTTCTTTTCCCATACAAAATCAGGGAAAGAAAGGTATTTGGGATTTTAAGTTGAAGGCTGTATATTTGGTAGCTATTTTGGACTTCATTATCTTTGATGAACCGGAAGAAGAAAACCATGTTATTGAACATGTGAGGCTTCTGCGGGAAAGAACAAAAACGGTGTATTCGGATAAATTAAATTTTGTGTTTGTAGAATTACCTAAGTTTAAGAAAGAAGCTCATGAATTAAAAACAAATGTAGACCGCTGGTTATTTTTATTAAAAAATTTATCTAAATTGAATTCCCGTCCGATAGAAGTACAGGGAAAGATATTTGAAAAATTATTTAAATTAGCAGAAATTAAACAATTAACACCAAAAGAAATGGAAACATATAACAAAAGTATATTAGAATATCAGGATATTCGTAGAATCGCCAATTATACAAGAAAAGAAGGTAGAGAAGAAGGCAGGGAAGAAGGTCTGAAAGAGGGGCTAAAAAAAGGCTTGGAAAAGGGCTTGAAAAGAAAGAGTATCGAGACTGCCAGGAATTGTTTGAAAGAAGGCTTGTCGATTGAATTAATAGCTAAGATAACAGGCTTATCTCCCGAACAGGTAAAGGCATTAAATAACTGAGCGATGCTCTACGCTATTGATACAAAAGGCTTTCAGCCTTAAGTTGACGACATTGGTCTTCGGCTGCGGTCGTGTTAAAAGAAGTAAGAATTATGATTGCTATGGAGTTAGAAGCGCAGAAAGCAAGTTTGGCACGCGAGATATTGATTACAAACAATGAAACTATGATAAATCGTATGTGGTTGTTGTTAAAAGGCTACAATCCTGTTGCTTATCCGCAAAAGAAGTCTCAAAAACGCCAAATAGGCTTTTTAAATGGAAAGGCCAAGATTGAATTTCGAGATGATTTTGAGATGACAACTGAAGAGCTGCTGTCAATGCAATGAAAAATAGTTTGTAAAGTAGACTGCGCAGGACTTGGGAATGAAAATTATTTTGTAAATTTGTAATATGAATTTTTAAAAAATAAAAAAATGGAAGCAACAATGAAACGGCCGGAAACAGTCGCTTTAACTTACGATAAATCAAATCCTGTAGCAAAAAAAACACTGGATTTCTTTTTGTCGTTAGGGCTTTTTCAAATAGAAAAAATTACCAAAAGTGAGGTTGAAGTAGGATTGGAAGAATATCGTCAAGGAAAATACACTGTTATCAACAAAGGAAAAAGTAAGGTTTCAGATGGATGACGATACGCAAGAAAAACGAATGACAGTGTCAGAATTTTTTGAGGCTTTGGCATCAAATGAAGATTTTATTTTTGCTGTCGCACATACTAAATCTTTTGAAAAGAATGTAAAACTTTGCTATAAACAAAATTTAGATTTAAATGAATTGTACCAAGTTATTTCAAGTCTGGCAAAGTTGGAAACATTACCTCCAAAAAATCGCGTACATCGTTTGACGGGATACGGAAAAGAGCGAAAAGGAGAAAAGTATATGGAGTGTCATGTAGCGCCAGATTGGTTGTTGATTTGGGTACAAAAAGACGATGAAATGATTTTTATCTTTACGAATACAGGTTCACATGCTAATATGTTTGGAATGTAATCGAGTATTCTATCGAAAGCTATGGTTAAATGTGTTGACCATGGTAAGAAAAAAATATTAGATATTGAACAATTATTATTTGCTAATTTATTAAATTTTTTAAACAATGAAAAAAAAGAACTTTTTATTTGGAATCTTCACGGCAATGTTGTTGCTGTGGGGCGTGGGCGCTTCGGCGCAATCGGGTAAAAAATCTTTTGAAAAATGTTTGTATATTTACAGTTGAATTTTATAAATCAAAATAGATATGGAACGGGAAGTTTTAATGGAGAAAACAATTCGTACGATAGAACAACTGCCCACGACATGTGTTCGGGAAGTGAATGATTTTGTGGAGTTTATTATACGAAGAACCGATGATGCCTTGATTACCGAAGGATTGCAACAACTGTCGTCTCGTAGTCAAGCATTCGATTTTTTGAACAATGAGCCTGAACTTTATTCCGTAAACGATTTAAAAGTAAGGTTTGAATGAAAAAAGGAAGTGTTATTTTGATACCGTTTCCCTTTACTGATTTGAGAGGAAGTAAAATAAGACCCGCAGTCGTATTATGTAGGAGCGAATTAGATGTGACGATTTGTTTCATTACATCGGATTTTAAGTGGAAAACTGAATATGATATTTCCGTTTTCCCTTCTGAATGCAATGGTCTGAAGGTGCCGTCTTTGATACGTACCGGAAAAATTGCAACAATTGACGCCACTTTGGCACTTGGCGAATTGGGTGAATTATCCAATTTGGAAATAGCGGAACTTGACAAATGCCTAAAGAAACTATTGCAGTTATAACAGAAAAACAAGAGTTGACCATGATAAGAAAAAAATATTAGATACTCAACAAATATTATTTATTAATTAATTTAATTTTTTTGAACAATGAAAAAAACAAACTTTTTATTTGGAATCTTCACGGCGATGTTGTTGCTGTGGGGCGTGGGCGCTTCGGCGCAGGAAACAGCTACTGATTATGCTTCATTTGATGCTGCTTTTCAAAAATTGAAAGATGTGGGAGGTCAAATAGATGTAACAGCGGAGATACCTTTTACGGTAAATTATCCAATGGAAAGTACCGCTCCGATAACGATTAACATAACAGGTGCTACCACTAACAGACTGAGAATATCTGCTGCTGTCACTCTTACAATTGGTAATAATATAACAATTCAAGGTTCTACTACTGCTCCTATTCCCGCTGCATTAATATACACAAATACTGGGAATGCAAAAATCGTAGTGAACACTGGTGCAACTCTTAACGGTACTACTGGTAGAGTGATAGACCTTCAATCCTCTACTTCTACTGTAACAATTAACGGAGGTACGTTCAAAACTACTGGCAACGGTAGTCTTGTTAATATGGGTTCTACAGGAGCAACGGCAACTATTAATGGTGGAAGTTTTGAAGCTACGGCTAATGGCAGTTTGATAAATACTACTGCTGGTGCCAACACAAATATTACCGGCGGAACATTTACTGTCGGAACAAATGGGCGTTGTATTAATATCGGTAATTCAACAGCTACTAACACAATTACTATTTCTAATACTACTTCTGATCCGGTAATGAAGTTAAATGGTACTGGTGCCGCTGGTATATACTGCATTCAAGCTACTAATGTTGTAGTGGTTAATATTAATGGTAATCTTACTATTGCAGCAGGCGATGGAACAAGCATTGCCAGCGGTATAGGAATCAACATGAGTTCCCATACAAGAGTATTTATAAAATCAGGTGCTGTATTTAAGAATCTTACCAGCACGACCATAGGTACGACTTTCATGGGCGACGGTAGTGACTGTTTAATTTTTGATTATAATATACCATTTACTATCATTGCCACTCCGGTCCCTGACCCGACTAATGGATATACATTTACTGATCCGGACAACGTTGTTTTAACGATTGAAAATTCTGATGGAAATAATTATGCTAATTATGTAGGAATATGCTATACTACCGATGGAAGTGATCCGGCTCCAGGGAATATAGCTAATAATTGGGCTGTTTCTCCTGCGTCCTTTACAGTATCAGATGCAACAGTTGTAGTAAAAGCACGAGTTGGACGTGCCGGTACTATTTGGGATCAATCAACTATTTATCCATTTATCTATCATGTAACGAATGCTGGCGGTAGCATTACTTTAACACCTACTGTGTCAAATTTTGCTGGATTGCAACAGGCTTTTACAAATTCTCAGGCAGATAATGTTACATCAACTACAATTACACTCGGAGCTGATATTACTGATGTTCCTGCCGGTACTATTTGGTCGATGATTCCTGATGCAGCTCATCCGGTATCTATTGATTCTAATGGGAAACAGCTGATAATAAGCGGAAACAATACTGCTATTACTTTAAGCGGAGCTTTGGATATGTATTCCGATGTTAGTTACACAGGCACCAACGGAATGTTCAGACTGAGAAATCAATCCACTTTAAACATAACCGGAGGAAAGTACAAATTAACCGGTACTGGAATAATATTTACCGCAAATACAGGTACGGAAGGTGTAACATCAGCTGGTGTTGGAACTAATCTGAATCTTTCGGGCAACGCAAGTTTTACTGTGACGGGGGGAACTACCACCACCGCTGGCTCAAGAAAAATAATTGCTTGGGCTGCTAGTGATGGAGGAACCATAAATATAGATAATTGTAGTTTCACAGTGGACAATACCAACACAAGTGTTTTTCAACTCGTTGGCCCTACTAAAGGTATTAATATTACAAATTCCTCATTAGATATTACAGGTACTACTGCTGCTATAGCTTTTAGTCAAGCTCCGAGCAATGCTGCCGGTTCAGCTTTGTTGATTAACGGATTGACATTGAGTATGGATAATGGAAATGTATTTGCTTGGGGTGGATCTACAGCTATTAATACTGTTATACAAGATTTGACTTTGACCGGTGGCGCAACACTTGCGAAGCCAACAACAACAAACACAAGCACATGTGCACTCTACGACCTTCGTTCTGCGAATATCACTTTTACAGCTAATAAAACTACTTCTGGTGCACCAGTAGTTGTTACATCATTGGGAGTTGGAATTGGTGATGATCTTAACTTCTTCTACAGTGGACAAAATAACCTGAGAGCGTTACCTGCAAGTGATACCCCATATACTGGCTCTGATATCACAGTTTTACAGGGAGAAACTCTTTATGTCTATACTCAAACACCGGATGGAAATACTACCGGCGTTGCAGCAGCTCCGTTCACTTATGACGACTTATTTATTGCTGCCACCGCAACAGGCATAACTACTCCTTCAATCGATGCAGCCAAAGCATATATCGAAGGCGGCATATTATACTTGCCCGAATCAGGCAGCGCCGTTCAGATATATAATGTTAGCGGACAACTTGTTTTGAATGCAGTTGCGACCGGCGCTACAGTAGATGTTTCTTCTTTAGCTAAAGGAATTTATATTGTCAAAGCAGGCGTGGCAACATTTAAAGTGGTGAAATAAAATCCCATTAGGGATTGGATGTTGGTAGAAGATGATATTCTTCACAATGGAATATCATTTTCTACCAATATAATGTACCTTTTCAATTAAAAATCATATTTTTGCAGAAAGAAATAAAAAAAGGAAAAACTATGAAACTGACAGCAGAAAAACAGGCGACGACTTGCTTAAAAAAAGATTTAAAAGGGAAACCGTTAAATGAGGTTGTTAATAATGGTTGGAACAGATTAAGCGAACTATACGGTGTAAACATGAAAAAACTTTCCGCGCAACATCACTTCAACACAGATAAACAATGTATGAAGTAATCGTTTTGTCTGAAGCTGAAACTGAGTTTAATAATTATATCGATTACATTTATTTTGCTTACGATGCACCTTTAACAGCAATACAGCATTATAATGATATACTCGAAATATTATACAGCCTTGAAAAGTACGCAGAGGTATATAAGATAGAATATTTGCCGTCGTTGCAAAAATACGGCAATAATGTTCGTCGGGTAAACTATAAAAAAATGTCAATTGTTTATACCGTTTCAGGAAACACTGTCTATATTCATCGCATGATGGCTGCTGCTTTGATACAGGAAAATTAATCTGTCATTTTCTGCCAATATAATGTGCCTAACGGCACAATTGGTGATTTGAACGCCGTTGCAACCGGTGCAACAGTAGATGTTTCTTCTTTAGCTAAAGGAATTTATATTGTCAAAGCAGGTGCGGCAACATTTAAAGTTGTAAAATAACATAAATATCTATTTCGGGACAAGACCCTTGGTTGGGTCTTGTCTTTCTAATAAATCGATGCACAATTGTTCTTAGTTCTATTGAGGTTGTCTCAAAAGTAATTCGTGGCCTTTTAAGACAGCCTCAGTAGAAACTGGCGATAAGAGCTCTTTGAAATATTGAATTTTACCGGAAAAAGGTTTTTGTGTGTTCCGGAAATTTTTGTATTTTTGTGCTGTTAAACCAGCTAAAAAAATTATAACTATGGCAACAACAATCAAAACACAAGAATTAGGCGCAGCGAGGAAGCGGCCGGCAAGCGCACCGTATCAAGAACCCAAACGGCTCTCGAAGTTTGCATTATGGAGAAGAGAAAATCCCAATGGAATTATAGAATATGTAGATTGGCGAGCAGCAAATAAATAAACAGTCGATTAGATTATGAGATATTTAATTGACACGAATGTGTTTATCAGGATAATTAAAGACTATGATATTTCTGATGACATAAAAAACATTTTTGAAAACTACGAGAATACGGTTTATGTGAGTTCTGAAAGCGTTAAGGAGTTTGTTCATTTGGTGCAAAACAAAAAAATAAAATTGCCCAAAGAACAAATCACGCTTGACGTTTTTGATTTAATTGAAGATAAATTGGGTTTTGTGGTCAAATATGTCAACAAAGAACATTTGCGCACACTTGCCAAACTTGCTTTGGTTGAAGGCCACAATGACCCAAGCGACCGCCTCATTATTTCGCAGTCGTTAACAGAAAAAATGCCTTTAATAAGCAGTGATACAAAATTTCCGAAATACAGAAAACAGGGTTTGAATTTAATTGTTAATTAATCACTGAAAATCAATAAATATCCTCTCAATCGGTAAAATTCAATATGAGTTTTACCGATTAGTGTTTTTGCGGAAAATTTTATATTAATATGAAACGAAAATAATTTATTAATTTTTTAAACAATGAAAAAAACTAACTTTTTATTTAGCTTTATCACAGCAATCATGTTGCTGTGTGGCGGAAGCATTTATGCACAGACGCCAAATGCTTTAATGACAGCAGTTGACGCTGCTAAAAGCGGAGCTCCCGGACCGGTAACAATCACCCTGTCGGCAACTGCAGCTTTTAATGCAACGACGGGTTCTTATGTGTTGGAGAGTACTCCGAGTATTCCGTTAACAATTGATTGCGGAACCTTTGCCCTAACGGCAACAGGAGTCGGAATTTCTCTTACTGTTGGTGCGAATGTAACTATTACCGGTTCAGCTTCTCCTTTATTAAGTGCGGTAACTAATGGTACAATTATCGTGGATGGCGCTACTATAACCGGTAGTGGAGCACAAGTTGTTTCCGCAACAAGCGGACCTGTGACAGTTAATAGCGGAACGATAACGGCTACCGGCACAACAGGTAATCCTTGTGCTTTGTGGGCTACCGGTCAACCCATAACAGTTACCGGTGGAACCATAACAGCCGGCGGAGCGGGACGCTGTATTCGCACACAAGGAAATGTTGATGTGAGCAATGCAACATTTTATGCAAATGATGCAGCTACCAATGCACTACATAGTAATAACGGCAGCGCTGTGTTTAATATTTCGGGTACGCTTGTTTTCCATGGAAATGGTACTGCCATTGCCTTGAACAGCACTTCAGTAATAAAAATAGCAGCGGGCGCTGTTTTAGATAACCAAATGGACGCCGGCAAACTTTTATCCGGAACGTCTGCTACATCTGCTATTTTCGATTATAACGCTCCTTTCAATATCATTACCGACACGACTGATGGTACAACATTTCCCGATGCTAACGGCATTGTCAATATATCAGTCGATAATCCGAATGGAAATACATTTCCGGGTTATGTCGGATTCTATTATACTACCGACGGAAGTACTCCCACAGCAAGCAGTCCGTTTGCCAATTCTACCAACACGGTTGCCGCTACAGCCGCTATTCAGATTACAAGCGAACCAATGGTTATAAAAGCACGGATCGGAAGGTCCGGAGCTTTCTGGGATGAATCGACTGTTTATACTTTTACGTATCATGCTCAAGGTCTTGATCCGGCTCATCCAATATTTAATGTAACGAATTTCACTCAGTTGAAGGATGCTTACACAGCTTCCCAGGCAGCCGGCGTTGTTTCATCTACCATTGTCATTGGAGCAGCATTTTCTATTACAGATGCGTTTACCGTGACTCCTACCATTCCGGTAACGATTACGAATAAAAATTCTTTGACAACCGGCGCTAATACGGTTTTTGGCGGGGCGCTAACAATCAATATCGACGGTAATCCTTTGATAATCGGCGGAAATACAACCTTTAATGACGGATTGGTATTCAATGGGACGATAGCAGGTTCTCCTGACATCAAGACAGCAGGAACTTCTACTGTTTTAACCGTCAATGGAGGAGAATTGAATACAACCGGAACCGGTACGTTTATTCAGCTTTCATCAGCCGGAGCTAAGATTATTGTCAATGGAGGCAGTCTTTTAGGAACCGCTGCTGCTACTTTAATCCAAATTTCAAATGCAACAGCTTCAATAGAAGTGAATGGCGGCGCTTTCGAGGTGGATGGAACGGGAACAAATGCCCGTGCATTCCAAATAAGTTCGGGAGGCGGTCAGGTAACAATCAATGATGGAACAATAACCGTCGGAGGCGGCGGCCGCGGAGTGCATTTAGCTTCAGCCGGAACAGTTAAAATCAATGGCGGTTCAATCACAATGAATGGTACCAACACTGCTTCTCAGATTATCCGTTTTGATAATACAGGCGCCAACTATGTAGAAATTAATGGGGCTACATTGAATGCCGGAAAAGGTAATGTTGTCGCTTTTAATACCAATCAAAACAATGGAGTTTGTGTTGTTAAAGCAGCCACAATTGATCTTGCCGGAGGAATAGCATATTTGAAAAATGGTCCCGGTGACGGAAGTGCAAGAGGAACAGATCCGGAAACATATTACGGAGTTCAAAAAATTTACGACTTCCGTGGCCTTGTTCCCGTTCCGGATGTGGCTCCTGCTGTTATTTCCGAACCAATATCCGTTTCATTGAGTTTACCGGCATCAATTGATCCTGATCCTGTAGATGCAACCGGCGCAGCAATTTATTATAACACGAAAACAGGCACTGTGGTGTCGGCAGATTCACCCTATTCAGCCCCAATCTCTATTGTACCGGGAACAATACTCAATGTTTTTGCAGCAAAAGACGGATACACAAGTAATTCAACGGCTTTACTTTATGATAAAATAACAGGCATAGATGTTCTTTCAACCGGCGCAGCAAAAGCATATATCGAAGGTAACACATTATATTTGCCAGAATCAGGCAATGCCGTTCAGGTTTATAATGTTAGCGGACAACTTGTTTTGAATGTATTTGCAACCGGCACAACAGTAGATATTTCTTCTTTAAGCAAAGGAATTTATATTGTCAAAGCGGGAGCTTCAACATTTAAAGCAGTAAAATAAAATAGTTTTTATTATTCCTGAAGTGAACCCCAAAAGTTGCATCCAACTTTTGGGGTTTGTTTCTTCGTGCGTCAGCTATCCCCCTTTGGAGGGGGCAGGGGGAGGATATTAGGATTTTCAACAAGATAAAAAAATAAAAATGTACATTACTATTAAAAATTCATTTTTTGATTTACTATCAATATCCTCCCCCTGCCCCCTCCAAAGGGGGATAGCTGATGCACGAAATCAAAGCAATTCAAAAAGTCAAGATGATTTTTATTCTAAATAGCTTGTAATTTGTCCACTGATTTGCAGTAAAGAAATTTCGCAAAGTTTGGTATTGTATTCTGCTTGAAGCAAGCGTTCTTTTGCCCCGATCAAACTATTTTGCGCTTCCCGCAGTTCAATTCCCGAAAGGTCACCGAGCTTGTATCTCTCTATGGCAATTTCATAATTTGTTTGAGCTACTTGAACGTTTTCTTTTTCAAGATTAGTTAATTCCATATTGTTCTTGTAGGCCATCCAGATGTTAGCAAAATCGGCTTTTAGCCCCAATTCTAATTGTTCGTACTGTAATTCTTTATTTTGAATCAGAATACGTGCATTTTTTTGTTCTCTTTTCCTGTTGAATCCGTCAAAAATATTCAAACCTAAAGTCAATCCGTAATTAAAACCCAAACTTTGTTGTTTATCAACCGTTCCCATTCCATATATATTCTTCGTATAGCCATATCCGGCGTTTAGTGATAAATAAGGATAATTCCGGCTTCTGATGGATTTATAATCGAGTTCGCTCATTCGTTTTTCTTTGGCTGATAATAATAAAGACGAATTAGAGGTTAATATTTTGTTCCAGATGTCTGTTTCGTTAAGCAACGGATTGAATTCAATCAACGAATCACGAATATCGAGATTTTGGGTAATATCTTCCAAGGCCATGAGTTGATTCAAACGAATACGTGAAGTATATACGGTTTCATGTTGTTTGATTAAGCTGGAACTGTCGGCATTGAAATCTACCCGGGCTTGTTGGTAATCGAGACGCGACATGGAGCCTATATTGTAACGGGCTTTGACAATCCGGAGTCGTTCTCTTGATAATTCAACGGCAGATTCCATGTTTTTCAGACTAATTTTTTGACGTATATAGTTATAATATTCGGAAGAAAAACCGGCTACAAAATCTTCGATTGAGAGACGGGTGTTGAGTTCTCCCATTCGTTGAAATTCTTTTAACTGCTCACTTTTGGCTTGCATCTGAAACCCGTCGAAAACCATCCAATTCAGATTAAGTCCGGCATTAGCCGTTGTGTTCTGTGTGCCGTTATATTCGGATGTTATACCGTCTGTCGTATGTTGCGTGACATTATTGGTTGTTCCCGAATATCCTCCTGACAAATCGAGAGTAGGCAAATATCCGGCGTTGCCGATGGTGTTATTATTATTTGCTATTTGTTGCTCGTTACGTACCATACGAATATCGTAGTTACGCTCCAACCCTAATTCCAGGCAACGTTTTAAATTGTATTCTTCTTGAGCATAGATGGCAAAAGGAAGAAAGAAAAGCAGTAATATTTTTAAACGATTCATATTTTTAGTTTTTACCCCACCCCTAAATCCCCTGAAGGGGACTTTGGATCAGCACCGTCATTGCGAGGGCAATAGCCCGAAGCAATCCGATTTTCTGGTTTGCTTCGTCGTTCCTCCTCGCAATGACGAACCTTAGTGTCTATCACTTTCCAAGTCCTCTTCAGGGGATTTAGGGGTTTTATGTCGATTTGTTGAAATATACGAATACATGGTTGGTACAATAAACATGGTGAGAAGTGTAGAAATTAATATTCCGCCAATGACAGCCACGCCCATCGCAACACGACTGTTAGCGCCTTCGGAGCGGGCAAAAGCCAAGGGCAACGATCCTAATATAGTAGAAAAACTTGTCATCAAAATCGGCCGGAGACGTTGTATGGACGCTTCACGAATCGCATCTAATTTGTTTAAACCGCGTTCTTGTCGCTGGTTCGCAAATTCTACAATTAATATCCCGTTTTTAGTAACCAAACCTATCAACATGATGATACCGATTTGGCTGAAAATATTCATGGTAACATTCGAAAAGCGCATGAATAGCAATGCTCCGGCAGTAGCTAAAGGCACGGTAAACATAATGACAAACGGATCTTTGAAACTTTCGAATTGTGCTGCAAGAACCAAGAAAATCAGTATTAAAGCAAAACCAAAGGCAAACATCAAGCTGGAAGAGCTTTCGCTGAAGTCTTTTGAATCACCGGCTAAAGCTGTCCTGAAAGTATCATCTAATGTTTCTTTAGCGATGCGATCCATTTCTTTTAAAGCTTCTCCGAGCGTTACCCCCTTAGGTAATCCGGATGTAACTGTGGCTGAGTTAAAACGGTTAAAACGGAATAACTGGGGAGGGGAAACCCCTTCCGTCAGATAGGCCAGATTATCTAATTGAATCATGTCTCCTACAGCATTCTTAACATACATGGATTTCAAATCCAATGGAGTGTTACGCTGTTGACGATTGATATCAGCTAAGATTTGATATTGTTTCCCGTTCATATAAAAATAACCCATTCGCTGTCCGCTGAGCGCATATTGGAGCGTTTGTCCTATGTCGCGTGTGCTTACACCAAGCAAAGCGGCTTTATCGCGGTCGATTTCAACACGCATTTCGGGTTTGGTGAATCTCAGATTGACATCTGCCATAGTAAGTTTAGGGCTTTCATTTACCTTTTGCATGAAAAGGGGAAGAAATTTTTGCAATTTGTCTAAATTGGGGGCTTGAAGCACGTATTGAACAGGCATACTGGAGCGTCTTCCTCCGAAAGTAGATTGTTGTTGTACGAATGCGCGGGCTTGCGTTTGACTACGAACGGCTGCTGTAAGCTCGTCCGCGATTTCCATCTGACTGCGTTTGCGAGTTCTCATGTCGGGAAGCAGTAAACGGGAATATCCTCTTCCCGAACGTACCAATATCTGATTTATCAATCGTTCCGGAGCTATGGAATCAGCAATTGCAGCGATTTTTTCGGTATATTCTCTATAAAATTCAAAGGTGGCGCCTTCGGTCAGTCTTGTATTGATGGTAATTTGTGAGCGGTCTTCCGTTGGAGCCATTTCGGCAGGAATTGTTCTCCAAAGAATAATACTGATAAAAATAGTTACCGCCATAATGGGGAGAATTATCCAGCGATGCGTCAGAAAATAATTGAGCGCTTTGCTGTATCCATCATTCATACCTTTAAAAAAAGGTTCCGTTATGTTTTGAAACCAACTTTGTTTTTCTCTTTTGATGAGTAGTTTGGTGGCAAGCATAGGCGTAAAAGTCAGAGCAACAAGAGTAGAGATAAGAATGGCTCCCGATACGACAATACTAAATTCGCGGAATAACCGGCCTGTCATTCCCTGTAAGAAAACTATCGGAAAAAATACGGATATTAATGTTATAGAAGTGGAGATTACGGCGAAGAGGATTTCTTTAGAACCTTCAATGCCGGCTTCTACAGGTTTCATTCCTTTTTCTATTTTTACGTAGATATTTTCAGCTACTACAATGGCATCATCTACCACCAACCCCACCGACAACACTACCGCCAGCATCGACAATACATTGATGGAAAATCCCAAAACATACATGATGAAGAAAGAACCTATCAGGGAAACAGGAATAACGACGCATGGAACCAGCGTAACCCGCCAGTCGCGCAGGAACAGGAAAATGATGATTACAACTAAAATAAAGGCAATGTAGATGGTATCCTGCACTTCTCTGATTGAAGAGCGGATAAATCTCGTGTTGTCGAAAGCGACGTTTAATTGAATATCTTTGGGTAAATCTTTTTTCATTTGTTCCAAACGTGCCGTAACCTCGTTGGAGATATTGATTTGATTAGCTCCCGGTTGAGGAATGATGACACAGGATACTGCGGGGACTCCATTGATACGTAGAATGTTTCGTTGGTCTTCAGGCCCGATTTCAGCAGTTCCGACGTCTTTGAAGCGAACAATATTCTGATTGCTTTCTTTTATAATCAGGTTGTTGAATTCTTCGGGAGTTTGCATCAAACCTAAGGTGCGGATGGCTAACTCTATTTTATTTCCTTCGATACTGCCTGAAGGGAGTTCTACATTTTCTCTGTCGAGCGCATTTTTTATGTCTATGGGAGTTATGCCGTATCCTGCCATTTTTATAGGATCAAGCCATAAACGCATCGAATAACGGTTTTGTCCCCAGATGTCAACACTACTTACATTTTGGATGGTTTGCAGACGTTCTGTTACCGTCAGTTCGGCAATTTCGCTTAATTCCAGCAAGGAACGTTTATTGCTCATCACGGTGATTTGGATTATCGGGCTGGCATCTGCGTCGGCCTTGGCAACTATAGGAGGATCGCAGTCTTTCGGCAAAAGCCGTTGCGCTTGTGAAACTTTGTCGCGAACATCATTTGCCGCTGTTTCCAGATCGACTTCCAACTCGAATTCTATGGTAATGGAAGAAGATCCCTGGCTGCTGATGCTTGACAGGGAGCGGATACCTGGAATACCATTGATATTTTGTTCCAGCGGTTCTGTTATCTGATTTTCAATAATTTCGGCATTTGCTCCCGGATAGGATACACTGACCGAGATAATAGGATTATCGACGCTTGGAAATTCCCTGACGCCCAAATAACTATATCCGATAATTCCTAAAAGAATAATTATCAGGAATATAACCGTAGATAATACAGGTCGCCTAATGCTTAATTCGGAAATGTTCATTGGATTATGTGATCTATCTTTACCGGCATATCATCTCTTAATTGCATAACGCCGGTTACTATTAAAGTATCTCCGGCTTGAATGCCATCCACTATTTGTACACTTGCTTCATTACGCAATCCTTTTTTCAAGATAATCTGATGCGCACTTCCGTTTTTATAGAGAAAGGCGATATCCCGTCCCATTTCGGCAATCATTGCTTCGCTGGGAACGGATAAAGCATTTTTAATTTCGTTCAGTTTAATTTCTATCGAAGCAGTGCGTCCGGGTTTCAATCTTCCTCCCGGATTAGCATAAATAGCCCTGGCTCTCATTGTGCGGGTTGAGAGGTCTACCTGAGGTTCCACAGCATACACGGAAGCTGTGTAAACATTGAGGTCTCCGCTGATTCTGAAATCCAAATTGGTGCCTTTCTTTACAAAATTTGCTTGTATTTCGTTAATTGAAAATTCGAGCTTAAGCGGAATAATTTTTGTGAGTGTGGCAATAACCGTGGTTGGAGAAGCAAACGCCCCTTCGCTTACTTGCCGTAAACCGATAATTCCATCGAAAGGAGTGCGTAATTCGGTTTGATTAATACGGGATTTAACTGATTCAATGTCGGCGTTGAGCGTTTCTAATTCGGTAGATACTTGTTCGTAGGCTTCCTGACTCACAGCATCTTTTTCTAATAGTGATTTCTGGCGAAAAACACGGTCTGTAGCTAAAGGAACTTGTGCTTCCAATTTTTTCAGTTCGGCTTGTAATGGAGCGTCGTTCACTTTAGCGAGTAAATCTCCTTTTTTAACGGTAGAACCTTCCGAAAAATAAATATTTGTAATTTTGCCTGAGGTTTCAAATAGCAAGCTGACTTCTTCATCGGGCATCAAATTTCCTGTTGTCTGGAATTTATCAATTAATTCTTCCGGTTTAATTATTTTTACGTCAATGTTTAGCGGACGCCGTTGTTGTCCTGCTCCGGATTGAGATGTTTGTCTCTTTTCAGATTTACTATCCGATGAAAGTTGATTTTTTTTGATTTTCGGATACAATGCCAGACCTAAAATAAATAATATAATGAGAATGATAAGAATCCACTTGATATATTTATTCATGTTGTTGTATTTTATGAAGAAGCAAATATACGGAATAAAAGGACTTTATTTTTTAAATTCAAATTATTTTATAGGTTATTCAATTTTTTTTAATCCAACCTCAGATTAAATTCTTTTACTAAAGTACTCAGGTTATCATTTAATGACGACATTAAATCGAATTTTTCTTTTTCGGTATAAGCTAATTTTTTGGTGTTTTCTTCTGTTATGGAAACCGTCATTTGCATGGAAGAATTTTTGAGCTCTTCTCGTAAAAATTCCATTAAAGAAGTTGCTTCTTCTCTTAATGCCAACTCTTGTTGAGGATTATAAACCGTTACTTCGATGCAATGATTTTCCTTGAGCATAGGCAAATTGTTCAGCATGGTGTTTTTCAAATGTATTTTTTCCTGTAGGGTTTCCGCATATTTTTTCCATGCAGCGTTTAAGTCAAGTTGGGAAAACGGCGTAACGACATTGATTTGCTGTGTGGTATTTTGTTCTTTCTCTTCTTGTTGGTTTGCAGGGTTTTTAATAGAAACGCTTATAATATTTTTGGGAACAGGTTTAACTGTGAGTTTGTCTGCCGGCGTTGGAGAAGGGGTCTGTTGACTTACCTGTGTTGCCGGCTTCGCTGTTTGCTGTGCAGAAATAACAGAAGGCTGAGACGGAGTAGTTCCTTCTGTTTTTTCTGCAATAGGTTTAATTATAGTTTTTTTTTTAGCCTCTTCGTCGTTTTCGCCGGGTGTGTTGAGTTGGCATAATTGAATCAACAATAATTCGCTCAACAATCTTTTATTGCGGCTTATCCGGTAGTTTAAATCGCAATTGTTGGTTAATTCGATAGCTTTATATAAGAATTTATTGTCGCAACGGGCGGCATAATTCAAATATTTGTCCTTTACCGCATCGCCGACTTCAAACAAAACAATGGTTTGCGGGTCTTTGGCAACGAGCAAATCGCGAAAGAATGAAGCCAAACCGCTTATAATGTGTTGTCCGTCGAAACCTTTCTCCAAAATTTCATTTAAAATAAGCATGCTTTCTCCTACCTTATTTTGAAGAATGGCTTCGAGTATTTTGAAATAATACTCATAATCCAACACATTCAGATTTTCGATAACAGCTTTATAAGTAATATTTCCTCCGGTAAAACTAACGACTTGGTCGAATATGGAAAGGGCATCGCGCATACCTCCGTCGGCTTTTTGCGCAATCACATTGAGCGCTTCTTTTTCGGCAGTTACGCCTTCTTGCAGGGCAACATATTCCAAATGTTCAACGGTATCGTTTATACTTATTCTGCTGAAATCATAAATTTGGCAACGGGAAAGAATGGTCGGCAGAATTTTATGTTTTTCGGTTGTCGCCAAAACAAAAATAGCATGATGCGGCGGTTCTTCCAGTGTTTTCAAGAATGCATTAAAAGCTGATTGTGAAAGCATGTGAACCTCATCGATGATATATACTTTATATTTTCCGATTTGCGGCGGAATGCGAACTTGCTCTATCAACGAACGTATATCATCGACGGAATTATTGGAGGCGGCATCTAATTCATGGATATTATACGACCGTTGTTCATTAAATGCTACACACGATTCGCAAACGTTGCAGGCGTCGCCTTCAGGTGTCGGATTGAAGCAGTTGATGGTTTTGGCAAAAATACGGGCGCAAGTTGTTTTTCCTACGCCACGAGGACCGCAAAACAAATAAGCATGAGCTAATTTATTGCTGTGAATGGCATTCTTGAGGGTGGCCGTTAGCGATTTCTGGCCTACTACCGATTGAAAAGTGGTAGGGCGGTATTTTCGGGCTGAAACAATATAATTTTCCATTCAAATTCAATATGTTTTTATTGGGACAAATATACACAATTTTTTTGACCGTGCACCGTGCACCTTTTACCCTTCGCCGTTTACCTTTTCCAAAGCTTCGAATTCACCCTTCAGCAATACCAATTCTTCCCGCACGATTTTCAAACGGTGCACGATTTCTCCCGTATTTATTACCGTTTCTTTGTTTTCTTTCAGTTTTTGTTTGGCGCCGGCGAGGGTAAGTCCTTTTTCTTTCACTAAATAATGTACCAAGCGGATTGCTTCAATATCTTCATCTTTGTATTGACGAGTACCCTTCTCGGTTTTTGAGGGCTTAATTGTATTAAATTCTTTTTCCCAATAGCGCAATGTCGGTTCGGTAACTCCGAACATTTTAGCAACTTCGCTTATCGAGTAAAATATTTTTTTCGGTTGAAAAGATTTCATATAAAACTGAGAGTTAAGAATAAAGAACAAAGAGCAAAGAACAAAGAGCAAAAAGTTAATCTACAAACAAAATTCTTTGTTCTTTGTTCTTTACTCTTTGCTCTTTGTTCATTTAATCCATCACCTGTCCATGATTTTCTGCTATTTGAATCATTTTATCGTATTCTTCCGGAGTTAAATCCAGATAATAATATTTTGCCGGATTATCGTGTACGCCTTTGACGATTACTTCATAATGCAAGTGGGGGCCTGTTGATTTTCCGGTATTACCCATTTTGGCGATAACTTCTCCACGAGTTACTTTTTCCCCGGCTTTCACCAATAATTGTTCACAATGCCCGTACAAGGTTTTGTAATCATAACCATGGTTTATAATTATACAGTTTCCATAGCCCGAATGCCACTCTGCAGATTCAACAATGCCATCGCCTGTCGCATATATATCCGTACCGATTTTTGCAGTAAAATCCATTCCTTCGTGGAATTTCAAATAGCCATAGACCGGATCAATACGCATCCCATATCCGGAAGCAATCCTTGTCAGATCTTTGTTTGCAACCGGTTGAATAGCCGGAATACATTTCAGGCGTTCTTTTTGATTCGCAATCATTTTTGCAATTTCGTCGTATGAAAGAGACTGAGTATACAGTTGTTTTGAGATCATATCCATTTTCTTGGTTGTAGAAATAACTAATTCGGAATTCGGCATGTTCATCAATTTTTCGTAACGATTTGTACTTCCATAATTAGGTTTCCTGATAGAATTAGGAATCGGATCTGCTTGAAAGATGGCACGATAAAGATTGTCGTCTCTTTGTTGCAAATCACTTAAAACCCTTTGGTCTTCATTCATTCGGCGGGACAAAACCTCATATTGTGTTTGAAGTAACCCGTTTTCTTTTTTCAATTGTTGTTCTCGCGGCGAATCAAAATAATAAAACGCAAAAGCAAATAATACGGCCCCAATAATAATCCCGACAAGAAAATGTCGGAAAACAATCCATAAACGTTGTTGCCACGAAGGATAAGCCCGTTCGTAGCTTAATGTTTGGGGATTATAAAAATAATAAACTTTGCGCATGAAATAGTCGTTTATTTCTTTTTAAAGTTAGTTAGTGATTTTCGATTGTTTGAAATTGTTTACAAAGTAATAAAAATATTTTTTGTTCTCTAAATTATTACTTCAAAAAACAATATTTTTTACTTTTATGCAACTATTTTTTTGATTTTTGCATTTATATAATGTAGAATTTATTTTGACTTTTATAAAATATTTTGAATACGCTTATTGAACAATGTAAAAAAGGAGATCGTAAAGCTCAACGCCGGCTTTATGAATTATATGCCAATTATGTATTCAGAATTTGTCTGCGATATATGGGAAATGAATCCGAAGCGGAAGATGGCGTCTCGGAAACTTTTTTGAAAGTGTTTTCCAATATCGAATCGCTTGTTTTTGAAAACGAAAAAATGCTGGCCGGATGGATTCGCAAAATTGCAGTCAACGAATGTTTAATGTTACTTCGAAAAAGAATGAAGGATACGGATATTATCTACGAAAAAGCTGATTTTGTCGATGAGAGTCAAGATGTTTTATCTAATATCGAAGCCGGATATTTGTTCCAAATCATACAATCTTTGCCAACAGGATATCGAACGATTTTCAATTTGTATGTAATAGAAGGCTATTCCCACAGGGAAATATCGCAACGGTTGGGAATCTCCGAAGGCACTTCAAAATCGCAGTTGAACAGAGCTAAAACGTTGTTGAAGGAAAAATTAAAAGCAATTAAGTATAAAGAATAACAATAATGGACACTGATTTATTTGACAAGAAAATATCGGAATTATTGACACAAAATGAAGACCGGTTACCATCTTTTGCCAATAAGGAAATGGTGTGGAAAAACATTGAAAGTAAATTGCAAAAGTCCCGCCGTATAAAGTTGTTTTATTTCGCAGCGCTTTCTGCTGTCGCCTCTGTTGTCTTAGTTCTTAGTTTTACGTTTTTATTTCATTCTGAACACATAAACGAAAATGAGACGAAGACAGTGCAAGCCGGTTCAAAAGAAATCGTCCGGGAAATTCATGAAAACGAACAACCTGTAACAAAAAAGGATTCTGTTTATACGATACGTGAAAAAAGAAAAGTTGAAAAACCTGTTAAGAAAAATCCTGTTGTTACCAAAGAAACAAAAGAGGAAGATACGGTTGCTGATGCTTTTATTCCGGTTGATGAAAAAGAATTTTCCGAAGCGCGGGAACCTGTTGAAAACATTGTTTCTCAACCAAACGAGCTATCAGTTACAATACCTAAAAATGATATAAGAGTACGCGTCTCCTTATCTCCCGGAAAACAGGAAAATGCAAAAAAAGAAAAAATGGAATTCAGATTTTCAAATGCCTTTCTTGCGAATAACGAAGACAATGTATCTATCAAAAATGTCGAAGAAAACCGGATAATGGATAGGCTTATCCGAATTCCGCTAAAATAATTTGAAAATATTTTTCAGAAATTATAAAAAATCATTCAAAAATTAAATCGTTATGAAGACAATTCAAACAATACAAATTGTGACGCTGGGATTATTGTTTCCCTTTATTTCTTTGGCTCAACAAAGTGCAAATTCACTGAATGAATTCCCGGAATATGTTAAAGACACGGTTGAAATTACTATTCCTGATGACAACAAAATTATTTTTATAGCTGATAGTCTTGACATATTCAATAAAATGAATATTGATTCTCTTTTTCAAGTTGTCAAGCAGGAAATGGGAGGAAGTTTTATCAATACGAGCGATAAACATATTACAAAAACTTTTACGTTAGACAGTATCCCAAACCCAACAGTAAAGCAGGCATCATCTAATTGGCTTTCGGGGCGTAGTATTTATCTTGGAATCGATTTGTTAACAGGATTGATAAAAAATGATTTATCTCCCGGACTAAGCTTTATGCTTGCAGTGAGTCCCTCTAAAAAAGGTCCGATAGGAGGGTTCCTGTCGGCTGATATGTATTATTTTTTTCCAAAAAGTTCTTTAGAAAAAACTGCTCTCGATATCAATACATTTATCAATGCAGGATTAATTTTTGATCAACGCCACCGCCGATATCTTGGAGTCGGAATGGTGGGATCCGGGAAACAATTTGAAAAATCTACTTTTAAGCTGTTTATAGGACAAACTTTACAGAATACTCCCTTCATAATTTGTCCGGAACTTTATTTTGTTAATGGATTTAAAAAAGTGTTTCCGGGAATTACCTTGAGGTTGGATTTGTAATGGTGATCTGCATTAACTTTGGAATTTGTAATGAATTCTGTGATAAATAATTTATTTGATGTACTTTTGCAACTTCTAAATTTTTAATTTTCAATTGTAATGATGACATCAAAGGAAATCCGCCAATCATTCAAGGATTATTTCGAATCAAAAAACCACAAAATTGTTCCGTCTGCACCGATGGTAATCAAAGACGACCCTACGTTGATGTTTACCAACGCCGGAATGAACCAATTCAAAGATATAATTCTCGGTAATGTGCCGATTAAATATACGCGTATCGCCGATTCGCAAAAATGTCTTCGCGTAAGCGGAAAACATAATGACTTGGAAGAAGTAGGACACGATACTTACCACCACACCATGTTCGAGATGCTGGGTAACTGGTCGTTTGGCGATTATTTCAAAAAAGAAGCCATTGAGTGGGCTTGGGAATATCTGACCGGAGTATTGAAATTAGATAAAAACCGTTTGTATGTGACTGTTTTTGAAGGTAGTCCGCAGGATGGTTTGAACCGTGACGATGAAGCCGCCGGTTATTGGGAAAAGTATCTTCCCAAAGACAGAATCATCAACGGAAATAAAAAAGATAACTTTTGGGAAATGGGCGATACAGGTCCGTGCGGCCCGTGCTCGGAAATCCATATCGATTTACGTTCAGATGAAGAACGAGCTAAAGTGTCCGGAGTTTCGCTTGTCAATCACGACCATCCGCAAGTCATTGAAATCTGGAACTTGGTGTTTATGCAGTTCAATCGCAAAGCCGACGGTTCGCTCGAAGGACTTCCTGCTAAAGTTATCGATACCGGCATGGGGTTTGAGCGTTTATGTATGGCTATTCAGAAAAAGACATCGAATTATGATACGGATGTTTTTCAACCTGTTATACAAACTATCGGTAAAATCACAGGTAGTATTTACGGTCAAGATGCGAAAAAAGATATTGCCATGCGTGTTGTTGCCGACCATATCCGCACTATTGCGTTTTCAATTACCGATGGACAATTGCCTTCAAATGCCAAAGCGGGTTATGTGATTCGCCGGATTTTGCGTCGCGCCGTTCGTTATGGATATACATTCCTTGAACAAAAACAGGCTTTTATGTATAAGCTGATTCCGGCATTAATTGACACAATGGGCGATGCTTATCCCGAATTAATTTCTCAACAGGTTTTGATTGGAAAAGTAATCAAAGAAGAAGAAGATTCTTTTTTGCGTACACTGGAAACGGGTATTAAATTGTTGGATAAAGTAATAGAAGAAACGAAATCAAAAGGAAGTAAAATGATTGATGGTTCCAATGCTTTTACTTTATACGACACTTATGGTTTCCCGCTTGATTTAACGGAATTGATTCTCAGGGAACATAATATGGAAGTCGATAATGCCGGATTCGATTCGGAAATGCAGAAACAAAAAGACCGCGCCCGTAATGCTGCAGCTATTGAAACCGGAGATTGGGTAACTGTCAGGGAAGGCGAAAGCCAATTTGTCGGATATGATATGACCGAATGTGAAGCTCAAATTCTTCGTTACCGGAAAGTGAAACAAAAAAATCAGGAATTTTATCAAATCGTTTTTGACCGTACTCCTTTTTATGCCGAAATGGGAGGGCAGATTGGCGATACCGGATTAGTAAAAAACGATAAAAATAATATAACTGTCGAGATTTTCGATACCAAAAGAGAAAATAACTTAGCTGTTCATTTGGCTAAAACATTACCTTTGGATGTAACGGAAGTGTTTTTGATACAGGTAGATGTCGATAAACGTCGTGCTACCGAATGTAATCATACGGCCACTCATTTATTGCATGAAGCCTTGCGCGAAGTGTTGGGAACGCATGTGGAACAAAAAGGTTCGTATGTATCACCCGATTTGTTGCGCTTCGACTTTTCACATTTTCAAAAAGTAACAGATGAAGAGATACGTGAAGTAGAAAAGCGGGTAACTGCCAAAATCCGTGAAAATATTATTTTATGTGAAAACCGTTATGTTCCTATAGCAGAAGCCAAAGCAATGGGCGCTGTAGCTCTTTTCGGAGAAAAATACGGTGATGAGGTGCGTGTGGTTCGTTTCGGTTCTTCCGTTGAGCTTTGCGGAGGAACGCATATTTCATCAACCGGCCATATCGGCAGTTTCCGTATTATCAGCGAAAGCTCGATTGCCGCTGGTATCCGTCGTATGGAGGCTATCACAGCTGAAACCTGTGAAAAATTCTTTTATGCGCAACAGGATTTGATTCGTGGAGTACGTTCCATGTTCAATAATACCCCGAATTTGGTGCAGGCTCTACAGAAATTCTTTGAAGAAAATGCCGAGTTGAAAAAACAAGTAGAAGAATATGTCAAAGAAAAAGCGGTTTTGCTCAAAAAATCAATTATCGAAAATAAAAAAGAGATAAATGGTATTTCGGTTTTTGTTGTCAAAGGCCCTTTGCCTGCCGAGCTTGTTAAAGATTTAGCTTTCCAATTGCGTGGAGAGTTTCCTGAAAAAATGTATTTTGCGGCGGCTACCGCAAGCGAAGGAAAGCCTATGCTTACAGTTATGATTAGCGATGATTTGGTGGCTCAAGGGATGAATGCCGGGCAAATTGTTCGTGAAGCTGCAAGGAAAATACAGGGCGGCGGCGGCGGACAAGCTCATTTCGCAACGGCAGGAGGAAAAGATGTTGAGGGATTGCCGGCTGCTTTAGATGAAATAATAGGAAAAATTTGAAAAGTTTCGTATATTTGCAGTGAGCGTTGGTATTATTGTGATATAATTTTGAAACGTAAATTATTATGACAGAATTAGTATTAAAAAATAGAGTAAGCAGGCAAAAATTAGATTCTATTGTTTATTTTCTCAAAACATTGAATGTAGAGGTCGAAATAAAAAAATCAATACAAAAAAAAGTGGCAAAAAAAGACCCTTTTGCAGAAGTGCGCGGCATTTGGAGTGATAGAGATATTGATGGTACAACATTGAGAAAACAAGCTTGGGGAATTGAATCATGAATATTCCTATACTTTGCGACACAAACATCTTTATTGAGGTTTTTCGCAATAATCCTGATATGGAAGCAGCTTTGAATAATATTGGCTTAGACAACATTCTAATTTCTGATGTTATAAAAGCTGAACTTCTTTTTGGAGCAAGAGACAAACGTGAATTAGAAGCTATTAGAAAATATTTGAGTAACTTTTCGTCATTAACAATTCAACCTGAAATATCAAAAATGGCTGTTAATTTTGTAGAAAGTTATTGTTTATCGCAAAAACTGAATTTGCCCGATGCCCTCATTGCAGCAACAGCGATATATCATAGCATAGAGCTTTTTACGCTCAATACAAAAGATTTTAAATTTATTCCCGACATAAAATTATATCAAATAAGCATGTGACACAAATTACTCAAATGCTGATTCAGTAAAGGGGGAAAAAATTATGTCCTGTTATCCTTTGGGCAAATACACTTTTCCAACTGTTAATGTATAATAGTCTCTAAAGTGATAATGAACAACAAAGCGATGCTTAGATGAAATAATAGGAAAAATTTGAAAAGTTTCGTATATTTGCAATGTTAGTGGCAACCCTGTAGCGAAACATCAAACAACAAAAACAATAAAAACAACAAAAATTAATGAATAACATACTTATAATTTCTTTGATAATCTGTTTGGCAAGTTGTTCGACTGCGATTCAAAAAAGTAATATTGTCAACTCTAATACTGCACCCATAATGCAGGACATTGAAAGTTTTCCTAAAGTTGACCTTAAAATATCTCTAAAGGATTCCGTTTTGAATTACGGTAACAACATATTACTAAACATAAAATTGACAAATAATGGTGATGAAGAACAAAAATTGCTGTTTGACAAGCCAATGATTTCAACTGGCGGACCTTGGGCAACAACAGGCAATGTGATTGACGTCAAAACTAAAAAGTCCGTATTAAAATATGAGAATAAAGCAATACTTTCTTCACAGATTTATTCAGAAGACCAATTAAAAGACAAGTACTATTATTTAAAACCCGGACAGACTATCAATGGGCAGTATAATTTGGCAGATATTGTTGTTTTTAATTCTTCGGACAATTTTTTGTTAAAGGGAATTTATGATGTGCAATTATTTTACTATTTAAATCCATCGAACGTGGAGACAATTAGAGTTCAATGACAATAGAAACACGACATAACGAAAGAAGGACAGCCACTAACGAGGGGTTTGGCATCAGGCAGGGTGTTGTCTCGTGGGACACCTCGCAGGAATTTGGAAATTCGCCTCCCGTCCGAGCCTTTGCGAAACCTCGCCCGCACGCCAAGCCCCAGACACGAAGTCTAAAATGTAACATCATGACAGTAGTTAGCACAAATAAGAATATAGATGACATGAATATCTACCATAAGGATAGTGTTTACGAAGAAGTATTAGAGCCTGATGAAGATTTCCGCAGCGCAATTTCCGGAGATGAATTTAAAAAAAGGGCGCTTGAAATTGTTGAAAAAGTACACCATCAGTATTCGAACAAATGAAATTTTGACAACACAGCCAACCAAACATTAAGAAATTTATTGTCAAAAAGTAATTTAACGTGAGTTCGATATAATATTTGAATAATATGCAAGTGTATCTTATCTTTGCGTCGTCAAACTTTAACAAACCAACCAAAATATGAACAAAGAAGAAGTCGAAAAAAATAATGTTATGGATATTCAAAAAATTATTTCCAACTATCACAATGCTTCCATATCAAGAAAAGCAGAAATAAGAAAAAATTTGAAAAAAGAATTTTTCTTATTAACGGAAAGTGAAAAAAAAGAAGTACACCGCCTTTTTCTTGAAAGTCAGGAGGCTGTCATCCAAGAAGGAAGAGAAGCACTCCATGAACTCAAATTGAAAACGGAATTAGAACAAGGATACCCGTTAATAATAGATATGCGTTCTTCAAGGAAAGATAACGATGGCATAGCAAAATCGCATGCTCATATTTTTTAAAACTAAGATTTTTTTGAAATATTTTATCCAGAAAACTTAAAATTATATCAAATGAGAAAAATTTGAAACCAAACTTTTCCCTTAATTTTTTTTAACATGATATATTTGACTAAAATTTACCTATGAGTTAATTTTGCAATGAAAAGAAGTTGTACAAAAATACGATGTTCGCTTGATGGCAAACGAGCAATTTATGTTGACGATGCAAACGCAGATGTTCTGATAAAGTATATTAACAGAGATTCTCGGCATCAGAAAAAGTTTAAACATATTTGTGATATTATTTTGGAAGGATTACGAAATAAAGAGCTTTATGATAAGGAAGACATCAATGAAAAATGTAAAGACGTAACTGCAATGAAGTTGTTCAAAGGTCAGGAGAATGATCGTATTTATTGTAAAGAAATTACAACAACAAAAGGAGTTCATGTGGTAATAACCTGTGAATTGCTTGAAAGAAAAAAGTCTACAAAATTATCACAACGAGAAATTAACATTATTGAGAAAGTCGCAAAATATGAATACAAAATCGATGAATAAAAATGAAATAAAGAGAAGTTTCGATGATATTTTCAATAACTCTTCTCCTCAAGATAATGTGGAACATGAAACTCAAATGCTAATGTTTCGTTTTCTTAGTGAAGTTGAACGAGTTGCTGAAGAACGAGGTATAAAAAACAGAAAAGATTTGGCCAATTTAGTTGGTTTATCTGCCAGTTATCTTACACAGTTGTTCAGAGGAAACAAAAAGCTTAATTTTGAAACTGTTGCTAAATTCCAAAAAGCATTACACATCATGTTTGAAATAAAAGCCGGAAATACTTTTTCTTCTGCTTCCGTAAAAGAAAAGAAGCTTATATCACCTTATTATTTAGGCAATTACATTTCTCCCTAACTGTGTAAATAAAATAATCGGTAGTATGCGGTTTTGCCCAATAACAAGACAGTGGAACTTGCAGGGATAATCTTATACTATACGACTTCACTAAAATATATGCTCACTAAGGTTATAAAAATACATCATCATTAAAAAGTAAAAATATGTCTCCGGCAAAATATTTAACAGTAATCACCATTGGGATTACCATCTGGGCATTCTACAATCGCCAGATATTGGAAAAGTTTATCATGTCTCCGTATGCCGTTGTTCATGAAAAACAGTGGTATCGTATTATTACTCACGCATTCATTCATGCCAATTGGATGCATCTGATTTTTAACATGATTGCATTGTGGTCGTTTGGCGTTGCTGTGGAGTATTATTTTTCGGCGATAACAAATATGCCGCGTATGCAATTTTATCTGATGTATTTCGGAGCAATTATTTTTTCATCTATTCCCGATTTGGTCAAGAAAAAGAATAATCCCAATTATTTGAGTTTAGGCGCTTCCGGAGGGGTTTCTGCAGTAGTTTTTGCAGCTATATTCTTTAATCCGTGGAGTTTGATTTATGTGTTTTTCCTGCCCTGTCCGGGAATCGTTTTTGGAGTTCTTTATTTAATTTATTGCACCTATCAGTCTAAAAAAGGGAATGTCGATCATATTAACCACGACGCCCATTTCTATGGATCCGTTTTTGGGTTTATATATCCTTTGTTGATAGATCCTTCAACTTTGCAGTATTTTATTTATCAATTAACACATCCGGCATTTAATTTCTAATACCTCCGAACAAAAGTTGATTAAAAATTGTTTTAAAACAAAATAATGAGAACAAATTGATAAATGAAAATTGCGTAATCAAAATAAAATTTCGTACTTTGCGTTAATTTTGTAATAGTTTCAAATCACATATACATATGCAACTAATATTATGGCAAGAGAAATAAAATTTAGCTTGGTTTACCGCGATATGTGGCAATCGTCGGGTAAATATCAGCCTCGTGCAGATCAATTAAAACAAATCGCACCGGTTATTATTGACATGAACTGTTTTGCTCGTGTAGAGACAAATGGCGGAGCTTTCGAACAGGTTAATTTACTTTATGGGGAAAATCCCAACAGGGCTGTGCGTGAATTTACAGCGCCCTTTAATGCTGTAGGAATTCAGACGCACATGCTTGATCGCGGATTGAATGGTCTTCGTATGTATCCTGTTCCGGCTGATGTCAGAAAATTAATGTATAAAGTAAAACATGCTCAGGGAGTCGATATTACCCGTATTTTTTGCGGATTAAACGATACCCGCAATATTATTCCTTCCATTCAATATGCTAAAGAAGGTGGAATGATTCCTCAGGCAGCTATGTGTATCACTTATTCGCCTTTACACACTGTTGAATATTATACGAATTTGGCCGAACAACTGATTGAGGCGGGAGCAGAAGAGATTTGTCTGAAAGATATGGCCGGTGTAGGTCGTCCGTACAACATAGGACAGATTATCAAAGGAATTAAAAAACGTCATCCGCATATAACTGTTCAATATCATGGACATACCGGTCCGGGTTTTTCTGTTGCCTCTATGTTGCAGGCTGCAGAAAATGGAGTGGACGTACTTGATGTGGCTATGGAACCTTTATCCTGGGGGATGGTACATCCCGATGTAATTACTATTCAGGCAATGTTGAAAGATGCCGGGTATTTGGTGCCCGAAATCAATATGGAAGCTTATATGGAAGCACGCCGGTTGTCTCAAAGTTTTATGGATGATTTCCTTGGATTTTTCATTGATCCGAGTAATAAAATAATGACTTCCCTATTGGTTGGTTGCGGGCTTCCCGGCGGTATGATGGGTTCCATGATGGCCGATTTGAAAGGAATGCACAATGCGATTAATTTGGCGCTTCGTCAGCAAGGGAAACAAGAAGTTACCCTGAATAACTTGGTCGTACAATTATTCAAGGAAGTAGAAGATATATGGCCGATGCTGGGTTATCCGCCATTGGTGACGCCATTTAGTCAGTATGTGAAAAATATAGCTTTGATGAATATTTTTTCAGTAGCTAAAAATGAGCCTCGTTTTTCTATGATCGACAAGGATAGTTGGAATATGATTTTAGGAAAAACCGGTAAACTGCCCGGTACATTGGCTCCTGAAATTATCGAATTAGCCAAAGCGAACGGATATGAATTTTATGAAGGTAATCCGCAAGACGCATTTCCCGATGAATTAGGCAAGTTTAAAGAAGAAATGGCAGCTAACGGTTGGGATGAAGGTCCGGATCAGGAAGAGTTATTTGAGTTTGCTATGCACGATCGTCAATACAGGGATTTAAAATCGGGTGCAGCTAAAAACCGCTTCAACCAAGAATTGGAACAAGCTAAAGAAAAAGCCGGAACGCCTATTATCGTAAAACGTCCTGTTGTGGAAATTCCAATGTTCAGCTTTGAAGAGATTTCGGCAGAGTATCCTCATGCCAAGCCGGTGCATGCTCCTTGTAGAGGACAAGTGTTTTGGCAATATGATATGATGGATGCTTCGACTGCTCCTTTTGAAGGCGCTACCATTAATGCGCACGACAATTTATGTTACATTCAAAGTTATTATGGTATCGAGCCGGTTCCGGTAGGATATGGCGGAACGATTGTCGGAACTTATGTGAAGCAAGGCGATTATGTGGGGAAAGGACAGATTTTAGCGTTTATTAATTAAAAGGGGATTTTCCTTTCAAATTTGTTGCAAAGATAATCGTTACTCAAAAAATGGTCGATATTTTTAGAGTAAAGTTTTTGCTTTGTGCATTAGTAAAGCCACGAAAACTTAGTTATTATTTGCTGGCATTTTTGTTCGGCTGTAAAATCAGTCAATCTACTATTCATTTATTTATTATGGTTTGTATATTTCCAAAAGAGTAGTGTAATACAATAGCCAATGACGGAAACTATAAACAAAATACCATAGCTAATTGCATTTAACGGCTCTTTATATTCACCGACTGTACCGCTAAAAATAGCCGGAACAGCCCACGGAAAATAATTTCCATAACCCAATGCACCGATTATCTGAGAAAAAACCAATGTCAGGGCGACAAATCCTAACGGAGCTAAATATCCTTTACCAATCATTGAGAAAAATGCTAATGGCGTTCCCAATAATATTACTAAAAACGTTGTTATAAAATATTTTTTTAAAAACATAAAAAACAGTTCATTCCCAAATCCGGGAAGTTGCAATGCCAAACCGATTATAAGACCTAATATCACAATAAATATTGCT
>Ga0123357_10000273_pt1 | contig 49322 bp, 48 predicted proteins | sample TergutEmb28metaG_FD_89873 | JGI IMG/M metagenome (GOLD analysis project Ga0123357, IMG submission 89873) | Embiratermes neotenicus P4 segment gut microbial communities from Petit-Saut dam, French Guiana - Emb289 P4 | ecosystem: Host-associated > Arthropoda: Insects > Digestive system > Gut ...
GACTGGAACGACACTGATCGACCACGACACCTGGGGCCAAACCATGATTCTGACGTGTGGGCCAGCAGACTACGATCATCCCAGCTTCCACGAGGGCGTCTTGGCAATCGACAGCCATGCCGTGATTAGGTGGCAGTCGATCGAATCGAACGACATTCCTGTCAGCTACATGTTCAAGCTGGCAGACCCTGCCACGGATGCGAGTGGCAATATCTTCATCACCTATAACCCTGGACGCTACAACGGTGTGATGATCATACGGCCAACCAGCGATAGCATCGCGATGCTCGCCGGTGACTACTGGTTGGACGGAGACGACCAAAGCCTGTTGGATTTCTACAGCGGCGAACTCAATGGGCCTGGAGCCGACGGGTTGTATCAGATTCAAGTCTCCGACAATGACTGCATCCCAGATTGCGCGCGTGGTACCCAAACGTCCCAGGTGTTCGTCTGGAACGGTAACACCTATGTGACCACGGGATAGGTGTAACTTTCCCGTTTGGAGTTCTCATGACCATCACCCCTTGCCACCGCATCATCATGGGTGACGGAACATTGAGAGTTCTCCAATATGGGCTGACGATCGACAAACCGCTAGTGCCCGATACCTGTGAAATATCCAAGACACGATAAGCGTATGCGGGTTGCAGAACTGACACTTTCACCAGGACCATAACGTCTAGAGGCTAGACCCGCTCATTGTGATCGGTCAACGCCCGCAGCCTGATTCGTGCATCCAGAAAGGCTACGCGATGAGCCCGAAGCAACATCGGACCAGACCTGGTCCGCGACAAGATCACCTGAAACTGCGCTACTCTGTGTTGCACAGATCTGCGGCGTTACCGACGCCCAGTTTTCGTACTCTAGATTGTCAAAAGTGGACCTAGATCGTCAATGATGCAGTCTAGAGTGAGAAATTGTCAATCTAGAGTGTTACTATCGGTTAATGGACGAAATGGAATTGCTGGCGCTGATCTCACGGATGCGTGCACACGGCGGTGACTTCACCACCGTAGAGGTGAAGCGTGGCACGGGTGGTTGCCCTAGTGTTTCCGAGACTTTGTGCGCGTTCGGCAATATGCCTGATGGCGGTCTGATAGTAGTTGGCCTGGACGAGAACCACGATTTTGAACCGGTTGGTGTAGTGGACCCGGCAACCATTGAGCAAGGCATCGCGGCTCAGGCCCGTAGCGCTGTCGTCCCGCCTGTTTCGGTTTCGTTTGAGACCGTGATGTGTGACGGGGTTCGAGTCGTTGTCGCGTCAGTGGCGGGTTTGCCGGCAAGTGCTCGGCCTTGCCGGGTTGAAGGACGGGCATATCTGCGTCATGCCGACGGTGATTACACGATGAGCGCCCAAGAAGAACAGCAGATGCTGGCACATCGCGACCGTCCTCGCTATGATGCTGCCCCAGTGCCAGGCACATCAATGGACGACTTGGACCAACAGTTGGCAACCGCGTTTTTGCGCAACGCACGGGGTTCATCTCGTCGTCTGACAGATCTAGACGATGTGACAGTGCTGCGGCGGAAGGGTGTGCTTGAGGGCAAAGGAACCAGGCTTACTGTGGCGGGCCTTTACGCACTGGGGCAATACCCGCAACAATTCGCACCTAGCTTGGCGGTGACAGCGGCGGTTGTCACTGCGCCTAGATCACCAGATAGGCTCTATGATTTGGTGCATTTGGACGGCCCGATCCCAGACTTGCTCGATGGGTGCGTGGAGTGGATACGACGAAACCTACCAAGCGGAGTGCGTGTGGCGTCGGACGGACACAATTACGACCATCCGGAACTGCCGCTGTCAGCCCTTCGAGAACTGGTGGCCAACGCCTTGGTGCACCGCGACCTTGGACCTAACACGCAGTCGAAGAGGGTGGAAATCCGGTTGCGCGACGACCGTCTCGTCATCTCTAACCCAGGCGGACTGTGGGGGGTTAGCCGCGAGCAACTCGGCCAGCCTGGTGCGAAATCGGCCGTCAACGAGTATCTGTACGACATCTGCGCGCTCACGTCAACATCTGAAGGCGCGAGAATCATCGAGGGGGAAGGAGGAGGAATCGGTGAGGTGCAGCGCACCTTAGCCACCTGGCCGGCAGACCCACCGATATTCATCGATAAGGCCGTTAGTTTCACCGCCGTCATCATGAGACACCTAGCCATGAGGTCAAGCCTCACACCTGGACGGGACAGCCCGAGATCGCCATTTGAGGCAGTCTTGGCAACACTCGCCGCCGGCCCACTAGACAGCGCAACGCTCGCACAGCTATGCGGCATCACGCCATCCCAAGTTCGCTACGCGCTGGTAAAGGCCATCAGACAAGGTCGGATCGTGATGACAGGAAAACAGGGCGATCGGAGCACGCAATATGCCCTGGTCAACACCTGACCGTCCATCGAGGCCCCGGTGGTCACATTCACCGTCAATGCGACACTTTATGCGGCCAACACGAGGCTTGATGCAGACAAAGACGGCATAGCCTGCGAGAAACGTTGATTCTCGCGCTGACAACCCGTTTGGCCTGGATGAAAGCTTCTGAGTCAGCTCGTGTCGATTATTCGTTGTAGTTCGGATACGCATACTCAAGTCAAATGCAACTTTTCTAGCGTTACGCTAGAAAAGTTGCATTGATTTGCAGGTTCCACTGGCCATTATCGCGTCAGGGCTCGACAGCGTAGCCCTGACGGTTCTCGCCGGTACCGATACCGCAATGTCTGCCACACAGATTCAACGCGTCGGCGGTCGGGGGTCGCGGTAAGGGCTCGTGCTGGTTCTAGAACGCCTCGTCGACCATGGCCTGGTCACCGCCATCCCAGCCGCGCGGGGCAATCTGTACCGGCTGAACCGAGATCATGTGCTCGCCCCGGCCGTCACGGCGGCAGTCCAGGCACGCTTCGAAGCAGAACGCAGGCTTGTCGAGACGGCAAGAAGGCTTACACCGAAGCCACTGAGTCTGGCCATTTTCGGATCGGTGGCCCGTAGCGAGGCGACTGTTGACAGCGATCTCGACTTGTTGATCATCGCCTCGGATAGCCCCGACCCTGAAAGCGAGACTTGGCTTTCGCAAATCGACGATCTCGAACGACAAGCACGGATATGGATAGGCAACCCGCTTCAAACCACAACCGTCACCCGGAAGAAACTAGCGGCTATGGTCAGTGCTGGAGCCCCAATAGTCGATGAGTGGGAACGTGACGTTCGCACCATCATGGGTGAAGATGCCCGTGGCCTGATCCGTGCATCTGCTGATGCTCAACATCAATGGCTACAAGACCCCCTGAAGAAAGCCAGGAGCCGTCAGTCGCAATGGCCATGATTTTCCTTGACGCCTGTGTGCTGGTGCCGATCAGTTTGACCAACGTCATCCTCACCACAGCCGAGCACAACCTTACTCAGCCATATTGGTCGCCTGCTGTCGTTAACGAGGCTGTTCGGGCTATCGCCGAAAGTCGGCCTGGGCTTGGTGATGCCCACATCCGACGCCTCAAGACCCGTCATAGCTTGTGAGATACTTGAACCACGGCTCCAGCATGTCCCACTGCGGGTTCAGGAGGAAACATGGTGATGGAACGCGCGATGATCGTCCATATAGACGACATTGAACCCGAGCACGTCGACCACGGCAAATACGGGTACCTAAAACGGCTGGTTGTGCCACGCCAGGGCAACCAGTGCACCGTCGCGGTGATGGAGATACCGCCTGGCAAGTCAGCCTACCCGTACCACTTCCACGCCGGGGTGACCGAAGTGTTCTACATCCTCAACGGCACCGGAGTGCTGCGCACCAGGCAGGACGACACGCCGGTAGGACCGGGTGATATGGTCGCCTGCCCACCAGGGCCTGCCGGGGCACACCAGATCACCAACGCCTCCAAGACGGAGACGTTGCGCTACGTCGACTTCGACACCACCTCGCCGGTCGACGCGCCCTTCTACCCGGACACCGGCAAGTTCTCGGTCATCATCGACGGCGACACCACCGGTCCATTCCACCTCGACAGCGAAGTTGGCTATTACGACGGCGAAGCCGACGCATGAGCGGGCAATCGGGCAACACCTTACGGCCCCCGCCGCCGCGCACCACCATGCTGACGTCCCCGAGCGGCAGCCTATGCCCATACCCGTACATGGGGGGCGAACTGCACCCGTTGAAGTACGGCAGCTACCATCGCGACAAGCAGGCACTTCTCCAAATGATGAACGCCGAAGAGCAGTTCATCCTCACCTCGTCGGGCGAGCACAACCGTCGCATTTGGGTGGACCTGTACGACACACGTCTCGACAAGGAGGCGGTCGCTTGCCTGGCGGTGCACCTTTTCCAGATCAGGCCAAAGACAGCGAAACTGTGCCTGGTCGGCTGTCCCGCTCTGACGCGTTGGCGCATAACCTCGGCGATGCGCCGCACGAACTCGACCTGGGCTGACAGCGTGCGGTTCTTCACTGATCCGGAGCAAGCGAAGATGTGGCTGGTCGGCAAGGCGGACTAACCGTGACTGCCAACCAGGATTATGCGCCGACACCGCAATGTCTGCCACTCAGATCCAACTCGTCATCAATCAACGTTTGACCATGGAGCGAAGGGGATAAACTGACTGCACGGGCTTCTCACTGATGTTCATTCGGATCAAAGACGGGCAGCAGGCAGACGCCAACCGTGACAATCTGAGGGAGTTTCTAGCAAGCCGTGGGCTGCACATCGCAGGAGGCAACTCGGACTCGATTCTTGACGCTGACAACAAACCACTGACTTTCGACGGCTATTGGACCGACCTAACCCTCGATCCATTGGACCAACAGGATCTCGTCTCTGGTGGCATCTCCCATGCAACTTTGAGTCACGAAGAATGCGAGTTCATTTACAACTTGTGTGTCGCTGGAGGGTTTTTGGTTATCAACCCGCAAGGTGGACCAACAACGATCGTCATAAATCACAACCATCGTGAGGAAGATCTCTTCGACCTCGACGACACATTGTGGGCAGACAGCGTGGACGAGTTCGCACAAATAGTCGGTGCTCCATTCTTGGATTTCCAGAATTGGCGTGATCGCGTCATGCAGTCGCAGACCCCGAAATAGCCGGTCAGCAATTGGGCGAATGGTCCGGCGTGAAGGATGACGCCGCATATGAAAGCGTCGCCGATGGTATTACGCAGCCATATCAGGCGGCTACTATGGTTCCATTCCGAAGCTCTGTCACTCGCCCGGTGCTGGGCAGGTAACAAGTACAGATGTGGCCAAAAGTTGGCTCGTCAGCCCCCACAAGGCGTCTTGCAAGCTGACGTCGTCAAGCAAGGGCATGGGTGACGCCTTGCCATGACGGTCGAACAAGGTGCCTGGTGCGACGTTTTTCAAGTCGGTCGAGAGTATCAAATCGGCCAAACCTTCGGCGGATCCATCCGGGTCGGGTAGCAGCCGTCCTGCCAGTGTCCCGACGGGTCGGGCCATCGCCTTTGCCACCGTGGCACTGAGCCCCGTCTTCATCAAGCCAGGCGAATAGATGACGGCCCGCAGGTCAGCGGCACAGTGACGAGGGGCTGCGGCAGTGAATAGGTTGAGCGCTGTCTTTGTACGCTCGAACGTTTTCATGAATGAAAACTCGTGCTCAGAATCCAGATCGGCAAGATCAGGCTTGGCATCCAAAGGCCCGCCAACGCTGATAAGCCGCAACCCAGAATCCCCCAACTGGGAGCCGATGAGAAGATTTGTCAACAGCCATGGCCCCAGGTAGTTGGTTGCCAGCATCATCTCGTTGCCCTCGGCAGTGACGGCGCGGGTGGGCGTCACGACAGCCGCGACGTGGACCAAGGCGTCGATCGTCCCCACTCGCGCGATCAGTTCTGCGGCAGCGCGGCGCACCGACGACATACGGCCCAGATCGCACTCGATGACTTCGATGTTAGGCGCACCAGTTTGTGCAGCCTCGATGGCGACTAATCTCGCGGCATCGGTGTTGCGGGCGAGCAGAACCAGGTTTGCGCCACGACGCCCCAGGGCCATCACCGTCGCCCTCCCGAGCCCGGCGGTCGCGCCAGTCATCACAATGGTAGGCACTTGATCTGAATCCGTCATCGTAGGCCATTCCTTTTCATCGCAAGAAGTACCGATTCCATCCTAGAACTGCTCCGACACCAGCGCTTAGCCCGTCATGCGATGCGGACCACCAGTTCGCACAATTCCAGTGCCCCATTCTTGGACGGTTTGAAGCACCGCCAGGCCGCAACCCCGCCATAGCCTTGAAGTTGTCAACCGACTAGCGAAGGGATGCTTCATGGCTCATCAGCCGACCACCGCACAAACAACCGCCGATACACCGCCCGCTCTTAGCCGACGCTGGTTGCTGCTTCCCCTGGTGCCGGCCATACTAGCTCTGACGGCCTGGGTGTTGCGCTATGTCGTCAAGACCGAAGCACAGACGCTATCCGAGTCCGAGGCCGTCGCCGCCGCACTTATTTGCGTCGCCCTGCTGATGACCAACCGCGACCCAGTTGCCGACAACACGACGCCTCGCCACACACCCAACACCAACCGCTTGTGGCTGTGGGCGCTGGTGGCGGCCTTCGCCATGTCGATCGTAGGCGACCTCTGCCTTCACTACCACACCACAAACATCGGTTATCTGTTCGGAATCGCATTTTTCCTGCTCGCCCACATCGGCTACCTGGTCTACGCCCTCAAACGAGTGGCGTTCCGCTGGCCCATCCTGGCGGTTATCGTCGTTGCCTTGTTCGCCCTGTACTTCGTGTTTTACATGCCATCACCGGCATTGCGCGACAGCCCCGCCATGGGTATTGCCGTACTGGCCTACCTACTGATCAGTTGCTTCTCGCTAGCTGCCACTGTCGACCTTGGCAGTCGTTCGCCCGCCCGCTGGGTATTCACCGCCGCCATCGCTTGCATCATACTTTCTGACGCCTGCCTGGCCTTCGTCGACTTCGCCGGCTTCCCCCAGTTCGAATGGCCGATCATGCCCCTCTACTATGTCGCCCACACACTGATAGCCCTGTCTGTGACACTGGAGTTCTCACGCCGCTGACACGGCACGACTACAAAAACGGCACCAGGACTTGCTGGCCAGCAGACCTCAGTCACCTTAACCATCACGATGAGCATCTAGACTATCGATAACCACAGCGTGGCGAAATGGTAGTCGGTCAAATCAGACGTCGAACATCGTCAACCAGAAGAGGCGATGTCGGCGGTCACCAATTCCCTGAGAAGTTTAGCTGGCGACTTGCCCTCACGAGCGGCTCGTTGCCGCACTCGTTGAGCCGTCACACGATCCAGCCTGATCTGAAATCGAGGCGACAGACTTCCGTCGCCTGACAATGACTTACCTCCTGGACGTAACCCTGGGTATCGTCGGGCGATCTGGTCAAACTCGTCATCAAGACTCGCCTCTGTGATCCGATGCCCCGCTTGATCATGAACTATCACCTGTCCGAGATCAATGTCAAAGGCCTCGTCGACGCCTGGCGCGTATGAGTATCCTTTCGTCATGCGAAGTACCTCCTATTCCGTAACGCGGTCGGCATGACATGCTTGATGACTAACAATTCATCATCGTCACGATCAACAACCGCGACAATTTCGAGTTCGATTCCACGGTCATCCAATCCGACCCAATGCAATTCTCCTTTAGCGTCAGGAGTCACCTCACCAGCAGCCGAAATAGCAGCCAAAGCATGCGCTCGGCCGATCTTGTGCCGTCTCGATGACTGTGTGAAGCCAAATCTCACTTCGCTAGTATAGACTCTATACTAGACGTTTTCAATCGTGCTGTGGTTGCGGCACGAAGTTTCACTAGTCTGTGACAAACCAAGAGCCTGCGGCCACAAGGGCGTAACACCGAACAGTAGTCCCGCGTAGGGCGAGGCACCGAACAAATCCTGGCAATCAAATCACGTTTGCCCAAGCCGATCGAGAGCATGGTGCCGTTCACGAGACACAGCCACCCGGCGACTGCTCGGCAATGCACTGATTGGCAGTCTGGCAGAATTGTGGCATGTTCATCGCTGTTCTTGCCCATGACAGGCCTGTCCGTCTGCCAGTTGTTCCCGAAAGAGCCTTTCATGACTGACATCTCGTACACCACCATGGCCACACCCGACGGCCCCTTCACCGCCGTGGCGGATGACGACGACATCATCGCATCCGGCTGGACCGACGACCTCGGCTTCCTCCTGCGCTGGAACCAACCGATACACGATTTTGTGGTGCGACGCGAGGACACTCCCCTGTTGCGGCAGGCCGCCGACGCAGTATCGGCCTACTACGATGGCGACGACCATCTCGTCCGGCAAATCCCCGTCTGGCAGCGATCGACGCCTTTCCAGGCTCGCACCCGCCAGGCGCTGGCGGCTGTCCCATACGGCAAATGCGTCAGCTACGCCGATTTGGCCAGCGCAGCAGGCAGCCCCGACGGCGCCCGGGCTGCCGCGTCTGTCTGTGCCAATAACCACACGGCACTTTTTATCCCTTGCCACCGTGTCATCCGGGGTGACGGAACGCTCGGAGGTTTCCTGTACGGGCTGACGATCAAAAAACAACTACTCGACCGCGAAGCTTGTGTCATTGACCAGCGCCGACGGATGGTCAGCTGAATGGGAATCAGCCGAATATCAGCCCACTGACCATCAACCCCTGCGCTAGGCAGTACGTCAGCATTATGGCGAAGCCACCTCGCGTCAGCTTGTGGTGAAACTCGTCGATAAACATAAAGAAATCGGATGCGACGAAAATCAAACTACCGACGAAGACCATTAATGCCGGCCACGAACCCATTGTCGCGTAGCGCAGCAGAGCGATCAGGCTCATACCTTCCAACGCGACCATATAAACCACCGCCAGCACACGCAATGGCCCGAGATTTTGACGAACGACACGGTAGAGCAGGTATCCAATTCCGACGTACAACAAGGCCATCAACAGCGTCCACCAATCAGCGGCGGTGAGGCGGATACCGGGAGCAAGAGCGCACACATAGGCCAGATGTCCAAAGAAAAACGAACCCGCGCCCAGCATCAACCGTCCACCTTTGGCGGAGCCGATCAGCAGCACGTCTCCAATCGTGGCGAATGCCAGAGCGACGATCACGAAACCGGACACCGCGCCGGAGCATAGGCAAGCCGCCAACAACACGGGCATGAGCAATGGCTTCGTGGACGTGCGCAACCATTTCACACCCCTGACACAAGCACAGACATGGAGCGTCGCGAGCACAACAAAAACCGAGAGAAAACCGACTGTCATCCTGCACCCAATCTCTACCCAACTCCTGATATGGCTCTAGTGCACTGTCTCTATCGTACGACCACACCGTTATTGGCCACGCGGATGATCTTGGTAATTGTGCTGGCTGACAGGGGTGACCACCTATGATGGAGGCAGAACTCGTCTGAGGTGAAAGGCGGTCGCATGAAGGTCAAGCGCACCTACCTGGTGGTTGGTGGGGCGATCGCGGGAATGTTGCTCAGCGGTTGCCAATGGTTTGGGACGGCGCCTTTGCCGAGTGAAGCTCCGAGCAGCACCTCGGCGGTAAGCAGTCCCCCAACCCCTCGTCCGACTCTGAGCAGCGATTTTGTCAACCGCATCGATGGGTCCACAGCCACGATTCCCTTGGTGACGGCAGCGCTGCGCCTGCTGCGCGGCACCGACGACGGCATGATTTTCAACCAGACGGATCAGGCGTACATCAACCTCATCGATGGTGATGCCGACGTCATTTTCGTCACCGCGCCGTCAGATGCCGAGTTGCAACAAGCCAGGCAGGAAGGCGTCGATCTCGAGGTCGTCCCGATTGTCAAGGACGCCCTGGTTTTCCTGGCCAACACGGCCAATCCGGTGAATGGACTGACGCAGCGCCAGATCAAGGACATTTACAGCGGCAAGGTGACCAATTGGGCCAAAGTCGGTGGCGCTGATCTGCCAATCATCGCCTATCAACGTCCAGAAAACTCCGGCTCGCAAACTCTGTTCGAGCAGTTGGCCATGGGTGGGAAGCAGCCGATGAACGCGCCGGTTTCAACTCGTCCAGACGAGATGTCAGGCCTGGTCGATTACATCTCTGCCTACAGCAATTCGAAGCAGGCGCTGGGATTTTCCGTGTTTTATTACACCCAAGAAATGTACGTAAAAAGCAACGTGAAGCTGTTGGCCGTCGACGGGGTGGCGCCGTCGCGTCAGACGATCGCCGAGGGCACGTATCCATATGGGACGTACTACTACGCAGTGTTACGCAGCGACGAGCCGACAGGTTCGACGGCCAGACAATTGGTTGATTGGTGCTTGTCGGACGAAGGGCAGAAGGTTTTCGCAGCGGCCAGCTACGTGCCGCTAGACCAGTCAAATATCGTGCCACCGGATAGCGGTTATGGCTATGACGGATCCACGCCGGAAAACACCACACAGTCGGAGGGCACGGGTGGTCCGGCCGGCAAATCAGCGCCCCTCAAGAAAGATATCTGCGTCAGCCACGGTTCCGACACCGACTGCTTGGTAGACGATGTGATCAGGCTGCCGGGATATCCGAAGGCGGAGGCCGCTGTGACCGACTGGTATTCCAGTCTGCCGCCCGATCCCGCACCAGCAATGAATTCTTCCATTTCTGATCCAGACGAATCGTTTGAAACCAACTTGCATATGTTCTCAAACCGTGGTTTGTTGGTGGCCGAGCGCTCCACATCGTGGGATGGCTATGACCGGGTGACTTCGGCTTCCGCGGTGTTCCGCTTGTCTGACGGACACCGCATGTCGTTATCTGATTTCTTCTATGACGGCGTCAATTACATCGATTTCATCAACCGGAACTTGCTGGACGAGGCAGCCAACCAATTGCGATTCGACTGCCTGACTCAGGACTTTGAGACCGAGTGCATCGGCGGCGATCTGATCGCCCCGTTCACCGGGCTGCCTGCCACGACACTAGATTTCACATACACCGGCACCGGCCTCGAATTCCGCCTCCCGGCCGGCAACCCGTTTTTGACCCGCAGCATTTACGGTTTGGCGGCGGACTGTTATGTGGAGATCAACCTGCCCAGCGACCTCTCACCCTATGGCGTCATCTGGCGCACCAAGACTGTGCAGGTTGGGGCATACCAGGTGGATCACATCGTCAGCAACTACCGAGGCACCAACCCACACGACGCCACAATAAACAAGGCGATCGACGCCTGGGCTCGCACGCTGAAATACGACGGAGTCGCGTCAGTGTCCATCTACGCCCAAGGCGCAAGACTCGAAGTGAGGGCAGGCAGCATGTCCAACCATATGGAAGGCGTCGAAGGCCCATACTCCCGCTACGCCTGGTTCGACTATCTGACCGGTAAGAGGCTCAACTGAGCACCCTACCGCTGGCGTCCGCCTTGGCGTGTCACATCGCGGAAATGATCATAGGCGGCGTTGGGCACCCGGGCCAGGCGGTTGTCCGGGCCGCGCACCAGATCGACCAGACCGAACCGCTGGCGATGGGCGTCCAGCGGCGTGGTGACGAAACGATACTCCCAGTCGTACATGTCGAGTAATGGGAACCAAAACACGGCGGCGATGAAGACGCCATCCGACTTGAGCTCGGCCACGGTCCGCACGAGATCGTCGGTCCAGGCGATTTTGTCGGGGGGTTCCTCGGCGATCCGCGACGTCTCTGTGATTGCCAGCGGAATACCATATCGCTGGTGATATGCCGTGACGAGATCGGTCAATCCCTGCGTTCCCGCTTCGACGGGGTGATCGGACGAAGCCCCGGGTTGACGTCCCTGCGCCGTGAATGCCGGGTAATAGTTGATGCCTAGCACGTCCGGGGTGATGGCCTGGCACGAAATGGCGTCGAGCCGGTCCGGCGACGCGCCGCTGCAAACCAGGTACTTCCACAACGGATGGCCGGCAGTCACCCGGCCAAGCGCCATATCGATGGCCAAGAACCGCCACTCGTCCAAGAAAACCTGGTCGCGTCCGGCGCCGAATTCGCCCCGCCACAGGAAGCCGGCATCCACATGCACAACCGTCGCGGCCGGATTGGCGGCTTTGATCGCCTCGCACGTGCGTTGCAAACCCTCGACAAGAGGCACTAACACGGTGACAAACCCGGAATGCCCGGTCAGGTACGGTGGCCATTTGCCGTCCATCCCGCACCAGATGGCATTGATCATTGGCTCGTTGAGGGGTGTGAAATCGTCGAAAACCCCCGCATAGCGCTCCGCAATGCGGCCGGCGTATCTGGCCACCAGGTCAGGATAGCGCGGATTGATAAAACCGTTCTTAAGCCAAAGCGGCGTGCCGTAGTGCATGAGATCGATGACGGGCCGCAGACCCAGGCGACTCATCTCGGCGGCCACTTCGTCCATCCAGGAGAAATCGAACACCCCGTCGGACCGCTCGGTCATGTACCAGGGGATGCCCCATCGGATGAGCTCGGCACCGCACCCAGCCGCCAACGCCAGATCGTCCCGCCAGTTCTCGTAGTGTTGCGTCAGCTCATACAAATCGAGCTTTCGATGGCCGGGCCGCTCCTGCGGGACGAATGTGTCTTCGATACCGACACCCCAGTGCGTCCGCCCATCAGCGAACCAGTCGCCGGAAATTCGCGTTGCCATGAAAATCACTCCCTGTGTTGACTATGTTCGTCGGTCATTTCATACCGGTTGTGGCGATGCCGGTGACGAATGACCGCTGGATGATTAAGAAAAAGACGATGACCGGAGCTAACGCCAACAGTGAGCCCGCCATCAGAAGACCGTATTCGACCACATGCTGGCCGGCGAACAAGGCCAGCGCAGACGGCAGCGTCGACGAGTTGATGTCCCTCGACATGATGAGCGGCCAGATGAGATCGTTCCAGTTGTATTGGAAGTGAAAGAGCCCCAGCGTCAGCATGGCCGGCTTGGCCAGTGGCGTGATGATGCGGGTGAAGATGCGCCACTCGCCGGCGCCGTCGACGCGCGCGGCCTCTTCGAGATCTTTCGGCAAGGACAGATAGAACTGCCGCATGAAGAAGATGCCGAATGCATTGGTCATCCGGGGGACGATCATGCCCGGCAACGAATTGGCCAATCCCATCTTGGCCAATTCGTCGTACAGCGGGATCAGCGTCACCTGGAACGGCACCATGAGCAGCAGGAGCACGATGATGAACATCGCATTGCGGCCGGGGAAGTCGAACCGGGCCAGCGCATACCCCATCATCGAATCGAACAACAACGAAAACACCGTCACACAGCCAGCGAAGACGATCGTGTTGGCATAAACGTGGGCGAAAGGAATCCTGCTCCAGATGTCGGTGAAGTGTTCCCATGTGAATGCGCCTGGCCACAGGCGTGGCGGGAAGGTGACTATGTCTGTCTCGGGTTTGAACGCCGTCAGCGCCATCCAGACCACCGGCAGCAACACCGCCAGCGCCACGACGATACCGGCGGCCGACAGCAACAGGCGTCCGGCCGTATCCAGCGTCACGACGCGGCTGCCGCGTCTGACCGTACCTCGCTCCCTGCTCATCAGTACGTTACCGCCGTCCGGCGGAAGTATGCGAACTGGAACATCGAGAGGGCGAAGACGATGATCATGAGCACCCAGGAGATAGCGGCGGCGTAACCGAAATTGAGATTCTGGAAACCGACGCGATAGATGAGGGTGACGATCGAGTCGGTTGCGAAGGACGGCCCGCCCTGCGTCATGATGTATATCTGGTCGAACACTTGGATGGACGAAACCGTGACCATGACGGATACGAGCATTGTCTGGTTGGACAGCAACGGCCACGTGATGTTTCGGAAGCTCTTCCACGGCCCGGCGCCCTCCAAACGAGCCGCCTCGTAGAGCTCCCTCGGGATCGACTGCAACCCGGCGAGGAACATCACCATATAGAAGCCGACGCTCTTCCAGACACCGATGGCCATCACCACCGGCATGGCGAACTTCGGGCTGGTCAACCAACTCTGGCTAGTGGTTATGCCAAGGAACTTCGACAACCAGTAGGGCACAAGCCCGATATTGGCGTCCAGCAAGAACTTCCACGCGAAGGCGATGATGCCCATCGAGACGATGAACGGCAAGAAGACAGCCGTCCGGATGAAACCGCGCGCCACGAGACGCTGGTTCAGCAGGATTGCCAGCGCCAGTGCCAGGACCACGGTGACGGGCGCCACAACGACACCGTAGACCGCCGTGTTCTTCAGCGCATTCCAGAACATGGGGTCGTGTATGAGGTTGGTGTAGTTGTCGAGCCCGATCCAGGCTGGTGGCCGGAAGCGGTTGTATTTGGTGAACGATAGGTAGACGGATCGTAGTATCGGCCAGACCATGAAGACCAGCAAGACGATGATCGACGGCGTCATGAACATCCAGGCCACCCGCGACTGGCGGGCCCGGATGCTGTGCCGACGAGCTGGCTTGACTTCTGGCGGCATTGCCACGATCCTCAGGTTCATCGGGGGCGCCCGCGCCGCTGGACACGGGCGCCCCCCCTAGCGAGCAATTAGCCGGCGTCGAGCTTGGATTGGATCTGTTGCGACGCTGGTGGGAACAGACTATCAGCTGTGCCCTGGCCGTTCAGCACCTTCTCCAAGGTGGGGACGAAGACATCGGAGTCAATGGAACTGGCGCTCGGAATGCCCCCGAGATAGACCTGGGAGCTCTGGAGCAACGCGGGATCGCCGAATGCCGCCGTCAGCGGGTTGGTGATCTGCGAGGCTGGGACGTCTGTGCGAATCGGCGGGTAGCCAGACCCGTTAGCCCAAGTCACCTGGCTGTCGGCCCTCAGCCAGAACGCGAAGAACTTGTAGGCTGCCTGCTTCTCGGCGTCGCTGGCCTGCGCGCTCACGGCGAATGTCTCGACGCTCGCCGCGGTCACCTGGGCCTTCGGGCCGGGCGCTGGGGCTATGACGCCGAAGTCGATGCCGGCCTGCTGGAATCCGCTGGTCATCCACGGTCCGGTGATATCCATGGCTGCCTTGCCAGACTGGAACAGCGCGTCGGCGTCAGCGCCGCCGAGACCAACTGGCGATACCTTGTGCTTGAGCACGAGATCGGCCCAGTAGTTCATGGCATCAATGCTGTTCTGATCCCCGAGCATCGACGTCTTGCCGTCCGTTGAAACCACGCCGCCGCCGTTGCCCCAGAGCAGCATCGGATAAATCGGCACCGTGTCGTGCTCCGGCAGTGCCATGCCGTACTGCTTCGGCGTCCCGCCACTGCCCATGATGGTCAGCTTTTGAGCGGCCTGCGCCAGCGCGTCCCAACTGCTGAACGCCTGGGCCGGATCGACTCCGGCGGCGCTGAACATCGTCTTGTTGTAGTAGACCATGAGCGGTGCGATGTCCATGGGCACGCCATAGCTGCCGCCCTGGTACTTCGTCGCGTCCATGGAAGCGGTTGGCAACACCGACACATCGATATTCGCCGAGTTGGTGTAGAAGTCGTCGGTGGGCAGGATGGCTCCCGTCTGCGCGTACTGGGCGATGTGCCCGCTATCGATGGCAAGAATCTGTGGACCGTCCGATGTCGATGCCGCCGCGAGGTACTTCTGGTAAAGCTGATCCCATGGCATGGTGACGTTGGTGATCTGCACGTCGCTCTGCGAAGCGTTGAAGGCATCGATCACCTGTATCATCGCTGGGCCGTCCGGTCCGGTCTGGCCGTTCCAGAACGTCAGGGTAATGGGGGCGGACGATGTCCCACCGCCTTGAGTCCCGGGTGAACTGCAAGCAGACATCGCCAGGACTGAACTTATCACGGCCGTCATCGCAACAGCCTTGATGATGGATCTCTTGTTCATAACTCTCCTTTGAGGGCGTCGCCACGGGAGTGTGCGGCGTATCGTAGTCGTTGGAACCAACATAGCACATAATATACAGCGCTGTAAATTCTTGACGTCAAAGACCCACTGGGAAGTCGGGACAAACGGGCGCATCCCAAGGAGGGTGGTGAAGTATTGCTGTGCCGAGCGAGGACGTGCTGGGCGGGATCACGCACGCCAGACAGGCGAACGTGAGCTGCAAGTCCATATTTAGTACGTGTGGTGGTGCTACACATCTAGATATGGACGAAGCAGATCGCCCGATCCAGTGCGCCCGCTCAGCCATATCTGGCGCGCTGACAGCCGGTGCATGAATATTTCACCGCTCTCCCAGGTAGGGTTGTCTTGGTGATCAAGGAAGGAGACCAGCCAGTGGTACGTTTGCAGGACGTTGCCGACTATGCCGGAGTGTCGATGAAGACAGTTTCCAACGTTGTGCATGACTACCAACACGTCAGCGAAGCTATGCGGACCCGCGTGCAAAAGGCCATCGACGAACTGGGCTACCGCCCCAATGTCATGGGGCGCCGGCTGGCCTCCGGACGCACCATGATGCTGGCTGTGGTCTTCTCCGACATCGCACTCCCCTACTTCGCGGAACTGGCCCGGGCATTGTTCCTCGAGGCGGAGACGTTTGGCTACCAGGTCCTGGTGCAGCAAACCGACGGAATACTGGACAAAGAACGAGCGATCATTTCATCCAGCGAATCTGGCCTTGTCGATGGCATGATCATCCAACCGAGCATCATGGACTCACTGGAAATCGCGCAAGCGCGCAGCGACATTCCGATTGTGGTGCTGGGCGAGAACGCGGCCCCGCTGGCGCTCGATCACGTGATGATCGACAACGTCGAGGCGGCGATCCGCATCACGGAGCACCTGATCGCCCTCGGCCGTCGGCGCATCGCTTTCGCCGGCCACGAGGACAAGACCCTGACGAAAACCTCAAAGCTGCGCATCGCCGGTTATCAGTCCGCATTGGAGGCCGCCGGGCTGGAGGCCAGCCCCGATCTGCTCATCGCCAGCTCGTCCATATCCGCCCAAGCCGGAGCGCAGGCGGTTGGCGACGCGCTCGACTCCGGGCTTAAGTTCGACGCGCTCATGTGCCGCGACGACCTCGCCGCCATCGGATCGTTGCGCGCGTTGCACGAGCGCGGCATCCGGGTACCTGACGACGTTGCTGTGACCGGCTGGGACAACACGCCGATCACCGCCGTCACGTCCCCATCGCTCACCAGCCTGGCCCCCGACCTGCACGCCCTGGCAGCCAAGGCCGTCAGCTTCTTGATCGACCGCATCAATGGCTACAGCGGAGCCGGCCGCCACGAGAACGCGCCGTACTCGTTGGTCTTGCGCGAAAGCGCTCCCGCTGCCTGACTTTACAGCGCTAGAAATTCGGACGAGACTAGATGGCTTGCTTTATGGTAATGCTGCGCGGTCACTGGGCTGACGGTTGCCCCACGCCCGGTGGTTTCCGGCACGGGCTGACGACCAAACAACCGCCGCCTGACCGCATCTAGTGCAACTTGCAGTTGGCACACCGATCGTCGATCTGGCCGGGCGACCCCAAAAGGCCGGCGACTTTCAGCAGCATCGACTTGGGGCCGACGGGCTGCCCGCACTGACGACAGTTGACCACCTCATCGGTGTGGACGACGATCCGCGCCCCCACGTCTGACACGCACACCCCGGACGCACAAAGCGTCAAACAATGTTCCGGGCAGGCGTGGGCGCACGCCCCACAGCCAGGGCAGGCAGACGCCATGAACGTCAACGCGGAATCGGCTTCGAGGCGCAGGGCCCCCAGACCGCACGCCTTCGAACACGCCCCGCACGACGTGCACGCCTCGCCGACCGTCACGCCGGTGAACCCGATCCCTTCCACCACAGCCTCCGGGCGGGCAAGCGCGGCGACCGACTTGGCGTACGTCGTCCAGCAATCACCGGTATCGCGCACGGGCAGGGCAGGACGGCCGGATTGCCGGATCTGAGCCAGCTCATCGTCGCCGACCGGTCCGTCGATGAAGCGGATCGCTGGGCCGCCGTCCCCAATCAGGGCAGCCACGGCGGCCACCGCCTGGCGGGCGGCGACACAGCCAGCGCAGCCACCGTCCACACAGTTCACGATCACACCAACCACACCACAGGCCGCGGCCCGCACCAACCAGCGGACACCCACCGTGCCGACGTCCGGCACCTCAACGCGGGCCGCCCATGGTTGCGCAGGCGGCTGGACACAGGTGAAGACGAGCACAATACCACCGGCAGACGCCGCGAACGACGCGACGACATCGAACACCAATTCCGCAGCATCCTCAGACGACGGCGGTTGGTTCAGCGCCCCCACCGGGCACGCCGACGCGCATGAACCACAGTGGAGGCACAGGGCGTCATCAAGCGACAAATGCCCGTCGATGGCTATTAGCGCGTCCACAGGACAAGCCTCAGCGCACCGCCGACAGCCCGTTGCCGACTGGCAGACGCCGGGGATGACGCGCGGGAGCCGCTGCTGGGCGCCATCGCGGCCCAGCCCGAGCAGGCCGAACAGATCGCGACGCGACAGCTTTGGTGTGCCAGATGACGCCAGCGCGCGGTCGGGCCTCCTTCCCGACGTCAAAACCCCTAACCGCAGAGCCACCTCGAACCAGGCGGCGTCACCAAGCAACCCGTCGAGGGCAATGGTCACGTCATCCCGGCCGTCAGCGCCAAGCCCGGGCCATTGCCCCGCGATCCGGGCACGCAGCCGAGCGTCCAGATCACCGGTGACGCCGGTCAGGCGCACATGCACGGACGTCCTCCCTTACTGCTTGTCGTCATCGAAACACTACCCGCAATCAGGAAAATCAGGATCATTTCACGGGACTCGTCGGGTGGTGACGACGGACCGATTCGGTGGTGATAGCATGGTGAAATCGACGGGGTCTGCAAGAGGCCCAATGGTTGGGTCACCTGTTCCTCCGCCTCACTGAAGAGATAAGAGGAATGCAGTGAACCTTTCACGGCGTGCCTTCCTTGGCGGGATGGCCGTAACGGTCGGTGCAGCGGTCGCGGCGGACAAGTTACAGTTCTTCCTGCCACCAGCGGAGGCTCAATCACTCCCGGAACAACTCACCGGGCAAGCAGACACAGTGTTTCGGACGGGGCACTCGAACAACTGTGACGGGGTATGCGGACACCTGGTCCACGTCTCGTCCGACGGGCGCGCCACTCTGGTGGCCCCCGCTCCCTGGGAGGACAAGACGGTTTCCGGTGATCCGGCGCCCGCCTTCAACCCGCGCATCTGCGCCCGCGGCATATCGCAGGTTTCGAACACCTACAGCCCTGACCGAATCAAGTACCCGTACAAGCGGGTCGGCGACAAGGGCTCCGGCCAGTGGGAGCGCATCAGTTGGGACGAGGCGACGACGATGATCGCCGACGCTTTCAATACTGCGCAGGCAAAATACGGCAAGAAGTCAGTCTGGGTGGCGCCGTACACCGGATCGCTGTCGCTGATAGAGGGCGTCGTCGGGGCCGGCTTCCGGTTCTGCAACGTGACGGGCGCCTCAGCCGGCGACTCCATGGGCGACAACGAGGGCGACTCGGCCACGCCAGCCGGCTGGAACTACGTGCTGGCGTCCGATCCCGATCAAAACGGCGGCGGCATGTTCGACGGCCACGAGGCGACGGATCTGCTCAGCTCGAAGGTCATCGTATTCTGGGCCGCCAACGCGGCCGAGACGGCGATCCCCGACTGGCGCATCTTCATGGACGCCAAGAAGAACAACGGCACCAAGCTGGTCTGCATCGACCCGCGTTTCACGCCGACGGCCGCCGGCTGCGACCAGTGGCTGCCGCTGCGGCCGGGTTCCGACACGGCCCTGATCGACGGGCTGATCAACTACATCTTGACGAACAACCTATACGACGCCGACTACATCACGCGCTACACCGTCGGCCCCTACCTGATCGACCCTGGCACCAAGAAGTGGCTGCGGTCGAAGGACGCAATACCGGGCAACACCGCCGATGATTACGTGGTCTTCGACACGTCGGACAACAAACTCAAGGCGGCGAGCGATAAGTCCGTCTCCAAGCCGGCCCTGCTGGGCAAACACGGCCCGATGAACGCCTCGACGGCGCTGCAGGCGCTGGCCGACATGGCCTCGAAGTACACGCCCGACTACACGGCGCAATTGACCGACGTGCCGGCCGATCAGATCGTCGCCCTGGCGCAGCTCTGGGGGTCGACGCCTCCTGTCGGCGTGCGCGCCGGTTTCGGACTGTCGCACTGGTATCACGGCGACCTGCACATGCAGGCGCTACTGACGCTGCAAGCCATCACCGGCAACATCGGTGTGCACGGCGGCGGTGTTTCGACGTTCGGCGGCGGCCTGACCACCTCGGCATTCGACTTCGACAGATGGTGGAACCCCACCGGCCGCGAGGACGCCCCGTACGACGTCCTCGAGCCGATCGACTTCTGCTCCGCCGTCACCAAGTCCGATCCGTACAAAGTGAGCGCGGCGTGGTTCGTCATCGACAACTTCGCGCAGCAGATGTCCGACCGCAATCAGGTGGTCAACGCCATGAAACAGCTGGACTTCTGCGTCGTCTCCGATTACGTGCTCTCGGCTAGCTGCGACTTGGCAGACGTGGTGCTGCCGGCCTGCACTTACTTGGAAAAGACGGATCTGTTGTCGTCCAACAACTTCTACCTGCAATACATGCCGAAGATCATCGACCCGCTGTTCGAGTCGAAGTCGGATCTCGACGCGTTCACGCTCGTGGCGCAGAAGATGGGTTTGGGCCAATACTTCGACCAGACCCCCGACGTCTACCTCAAGCAGATGATGCACGTGGGCGAGCCAGACGCCGATCCGACGGTCGCCGGGCTCACCTGGGACCAGCTGACGCAGGGCTCGTTCCACCTGAACACCGATCCGATCCCCTATGTGCCGTTCTACAGCAAGGAGTTCCCGACGCCCAGCGGCAAGATCGAGTTCTACGTCGAGATGCTCATCCCGTTCAACCAGCAGTTGGCCGAGCACATGGAACCCATCGAGGCCTCGCCGACCAATGCGCTTTATGCCAAGTACCCGCTGGTGTTCTTGTCGACGCATACCAGATTCCGCACGCACTCGCAGTACGTCAACCTGCCGTGGCTCAAAGAGATCAACAACGGCGGCATGGGGTTCCTCGAGATCAACCCAGCGGACGCCACGAAACGCGGCATCAAGGACGGGGCCGTCGTGCGGGTCTTCAACGACCGGGGCGAGATGAAGGTCAAGGCCCGTCTGACCCAGGCCATGAAACCTGGCGTCGTCAACTGCTACCAGGGCGGTTGGGTCACCCTCAACGTGCAGCACTACATCGAGGGACACCCGAATAACCTGACCCACCAAATCAAGAACCCGACGCAGGCCGTGATACCGAACTTCCCATCGAATGCGGCATATTACGACTGCCTCGTCGAAGTCGAAGCTGCCTAAGGAGTCATGTCATGAGTAATCCGCATCATGTCATGGTGATCGACACCAACCGGTGTGTCGGTTGCTGGACATGCGCTGTTTCCTGCAAGGAAATCAACAACGAGCCGCTCGGGGTCTGGTGGAACCGGGTTTTGACGACGGCGCCGAACCAGTCAACCGCGAGCCAAGCCCCCACGAGCCAGAGCATCGACGTGCCATACGGCGTGTTCCCCGACGTGTCGATGGCCTACCTGCCCATGGCCTGCCAGCAATGCAACGACGCCCCCTGCGTCAAGGTGTGCCCGGTGAAGGCCACGTTCCGCCGCGACGACGGCACCGTGCTCGTCGACTATGACCGCTGCATCGGCTGCCGGTACTGCATGGCGGCTTGCCCGTACGGGGTGCGCATCTTCAATTGGGGGGACGCCCAATACGCCGCTGGTGGCGTCGTCGGCTATGGCGACGACTACCGCGTCGACGGCCGGCTGGTGTTCACACCCGAGCGTCCCAAAGGCGTCGTCGAGAAGTGCACGTTCTGCGTCGAACTGATCGACCAAGGCGAGGACCCCTTCTGCGTGCAGAACTGCCCAGCGGGCGCCAGGGTGTTCGGCGACCTGGACGACCCGTCCAGCGAGGTGAGGCAGATGGTGCAAGACGGGGCGCAACAGTTGCTCCCCGACCTTGGCACAGATCCCAATGTCTATTACGTGCCATGGCGCAAGCGCCAGGGAAACTAGGAGGCAATCATGAGCACAATCACAGTTGCGGCTCCGGAAGCGGAAACCGCACAAACACATGAGAAGCACTTCGACGGTGTCCACATCTTGTACATCGTCTTGGGCTTAGTCGGATTGGCCGGCGTGGCGGCCTGGATCTACGAGCTGGTCAACGGCTTGGCCGTCACCGGTATGCGCGACGTCATCTCGTGGGGCATGTACATCTTCACGTTCGCGTTCTTCATCGGGCTCTCCGCCGGCGGCTTGATCATGGCGTCCAGCGCGGAAGTGTTCGGCATCGCCGACCTGAAGCCCCTGTCGCGGCTCGGCGTCTTGTCGGCCGGCGGTTGTGTGCTGGTGGCCGCGATCATGATTATCCCCGATCTGGGCCGTCCGGCGCAGATATTGAACCTGCTGCTGCACCCCAACTGGACGTCGCCACTGACCTGGGACATCTTGATCATCTCGGTTTATTTCATCTTCTCGGTGGTCGATCTGATCATGCTGCAGCGCCACCATGACGGTCGTTCGAAGACCGGCCAGGCCATCCGGGTGCTCGCCTACATCGGGCTGCCCATAGCCATTCTGCTGCACTCGGTGACAGCCTGGATCTTCGGCCTGCAGATCTCCCATCCCTGGTGGAACACATCGCTGATGGCCCCTCTGTTCGTCGTCTCGGCCATACTGTCTGGCACCGCGCTCGTGTCGCTGCTGGCGTTGGCCGCCCACCGCTGGTTCGGGCTCGAGCTGGCCGACGGCACCAGGAACTGGCTGCGCGGATTCATCGTCGTGGCACTGTTCATCGATCTGTTCCTGGTGGCCTGCGACTACATCACGGTGCTGTGGGGCCACACGCCGGGAGGCATGGCTTCGCTCAGCCTGGTGCTGCCCAACGGACCGTACTCTTGGACGTTCTGGGTCGAGTGGGGTGTCGGCGGCTTGATCCCGCTGTTGCTGCTCCTGGTGCCATCACTACGCCGGATGCGCGGCTCGCTGGGAATCGCCGCCGGGCTGGTGCTCATCGGGGTGTTCGCCTTCCGCATCGAGTTGATCATCGTCGGTTTGGTCAATCCGCTGGTCCAGTACGCACCCGGAAACGCGATAGGCACGTTCACCGATGGGCAGACGCCATTCCAGACCGCGGGCGCCTACTGGCCGACGTGGGTCGAGTACCTCATCGTGCTGGCCCTGGTCGCGCTGTTCATCGCGATAGTGACCGTGGGATACCGCAAGCTCATCAAACCATCGGCAGAGGTGACGGCTTGAGCGCGCCAGACACCGATCTGAATATCGCCGCGTCGGGCGCTCTGCTGCTGGCCCGTTGGTGGGCCAGGCCACTGGTTCCCGTGATCGCAGCTTGGCCCGACGCGGCGGAGGTCGACGCGGCGATTTCGCCGCACCTGTCCGGCGGATTGCCGGTGCCGTCATGCTCCACGGACGAGGCAGACGCCATGCTGACGGAGTATGAGCGTTTGTTCGTCGGCCCCGGACCCGTGCCCTGCCCGCCCTACGAGTCGTACTGGCGCACGGACGTGCTGCCCTACCAACGCCACGCCCTGATGGGGCCGTGTGTCGACGATCTGATGCAGCAATACCGGGCGCTGGGCATCGTCATCGACCAGGCCAAGGAACTGCCGGATCACGTGGCGGTCGAGTTCGAGGCACTGGGTTTCGCCCTGTCGTTGCCCGATGGCCAGGACGTCGCCAAGCAGTTGACGGAAGCCCACCTCGACGTCTGGATACCCCAGTGGTGCACCGCCGTGGTTGAGACGTCCAAAAACCGCTTCTACAAGGAGTTGGCAGCGCTGACGGCTCAGTGGCTGCGGCACATTCCGGCTGTCACCGCGAAAGACTGACCGATGCACACCTTCCTGACCGGTGGCACAGGAGTGGGCAAGACGACGATCATCAACGACTATCTGGCGCTTGCCCACCTCAGTGCCGACGGCTTCTCGACGGGCTGGGCTGACGAGCCTGGTGAGCGTCGTTTGTACCTGCGCCCATTCGGGAACAACAGTGAGCGCCACCTGCTTGGCCGCTGGGCGGACGGCCGTGTCCAGCCTGTGGACGACGTCACCGAAGTCTTCGACACACAGGGCGCCCGCCTGGTCGAGGCCGCGGGACGCCGCGATGTCATCGTCATGGACGAGATCGGTTGCTTGGAGTCTGCGGCGCTGCGGTTCCAGGCTGCGATCATGGCCCGTGTGGCTGGCGACGTCCCAATCATCGGGGTGCTGCGATCGCCTGCCCGGTCAGCCCGATGCGGATTTGTGAACATGTTACGCTTGAATCCGTCCTTGACGGTGCGCGAGATCACCGCCCACAACAGGGACGAGGTTCTAGGGCAGCTTCTGGCAGAAAGCGGTGGGAGGACGACATGACCGGGCAGCGTGCGTCGTGTGTGTGGCTCGTCATGGCTGCGCTGGTGCTGTGCTCCGGGTGCGCACCGACGGCTGACCCACCAGCGACCAGCACGGGATCGTATGTTTACACAGATGGCGTGGGACGCCAGGTCGTGCTGCCGAAAGACATCGAACGGGTCGCGCCCACCGGGCCGCTGGCCCAATTGGTTTTGTTCTCGCTTTGCCCGGACAAGCTGGTGGGCCTGGCCAACATGTTCAGCGACGACCAGTTCAATTACATCGACCAGAAATACAAGGCGCTGCCGGTTTTGGGCAATTTCTACGGCAGCACCTTGAACCTTGAGGAAGTGATCAAGGCTCAGCCTCAGGTGGTTATCGATGTCGGCGACGTCAAGTCGGCCGCTGTCAGCGATCTCGACGGCATCCAGGCCAAGACTGGCATCCCGACGATCTTCGTGCCCATGACGATCGACTCGCTGGCGGATGCCTACCAAACGCTGGGCCAGGTCACCGGCGAACAAGCGGCCGCGCAATCCTTGGCCGGCTACGTGAACAACACCTTGCAACGTGTCCAACAGACGGTGTCCACCATCCCGGCGTCCGCCCGTCCCACGGTCTACTACGGGCAGGACCAGGGGCTGACGGCCGCAGTGGCCGGGACGACGCACGACACCGTCATCCGGCTGGCCGGCGCGACAAATGTGGCCGCCGTGCCGTCGCAGGCCGGCGCCGGAACCGCCTCGATCTCGATGGAGCAACTGCTGCTGTGGGATCCCGACGTCATCCTGCTCGCCCCGGGCACCACGTACGCAGCCGTGGCGTCGAGCAAGAACTGGCAGGGACTCAAAGCCGTCAAGTCGGGACGGTACTACGAGATACCCAGCGGCCCGTACAACTTCATCGACTCACCGCCGTCGATCAACCAGGTGCTCGGCGCTGTGTGGCTGGCCAACCTGTTGTACCCCGATGTGTTCCACGACGACATGGCGGCGCAAACGCAGACCTTCTATCGCCTGTTCTATCACTGCGATGTGACCGACGCCCAGGTCCACGATCTGCTGGCCAACTCCACATACAAGTAGTCCAGAATGGCGCAAAGCATCCAGAGAAGACGTCGGCTCTTCGTCGCGGTGTTCATCGTCGTGTACGTTGCGGTCTTCCTGTTGAGCTTCACTCTGGGCAATTTCCATATCCCTCTTGGGCAGCTGGCGCATGTGCTGTTCGGCCACCTCACCGGTGCGGCGCCGGATTGGCCGGCCAGCGTCCAACTCGTCATTTTCAGCATCCGCTTGCCGCGTATCCTGGCCGGCACGATGATCGGCGCTGGCTTGTCCGTGGCAGGGGCGGCCTATCAGGGCTTGTTCCGTAATCCGATGGCCTCGCCCGACATCCTGGGGGCATCGGCGGGCGCCGGTTTCGGGGCGGCCCTGGCGATCTACCTTGGCCTGGGCTTCGCGGCGGTGGCCGCCAGTGCCTTCGGGTTCGGCTTGGTGGCCGTCGGCGTGGTCTTCCTCGTGAGTGTGCGCGCGAGACGCAGCCCCATGCTGGGGCTCATTCTCGCCGGCATCATGATCGCGTCGCTGTTCAACGCCGCCACGTCGTACATCAAGTTGGTGGCCGATCCCAACAACGTCCTGCCTTCCATCACCTTCTGGTTGATGGGCAGCCTGGCCAATGTGCAACCCGCCCAGCTTCTGTGGGCGGCCGGCCCGATCGTCGGCGGCATGGTCGTCCTGTGGCTGCTGCGCTGGCAGCTCAACCTGCTGACGATGGGGGACGACGAGGCCCGGTCCATGGGCGTCAATACCGTGGCGACACGCACGTTGATCGTCGCCGCCGCCACCCTGATCGCCTCTGCCTGTGTCGCGATCAGCGGGGTGATCGGCTGGGTGGGGCTCGTCATCCCCCACTTCGCGCGGCTGCTAGTGGGTGACGACAACCGGGCCATGATGACGGTCTCGCTGTTCATGGGCGCGTCGTTCATGCTTCTCGTCGACGATGTCGCGCGATCGGTGTCGACAGCCGAGATCCCCCTGGGCATCCTCACAGCCGTTGTGGGAGCGCCATTCTTCCTCTACCTGGTACTGGGCAGGGGCAACCGATCGTGACGCTGACTGTCAAAAACCTGCGCTTCGCCTACCACGAGAGGGGCGTGCTGAACGGTGTCGACATGGTGGCTGAGCCGGGTCAGTGCGTCTGCGTCCTGGGCGCCAACGGCGCAGGCAAGACAACGCTGTTCCGGTGCCTGCTCGGACTCCTCGCGGGATATCAGGGCGACGTGCTTTTCGACGGAATCAGCAGCCGCCGCCTGACTGCTCACGACATGGCCAGACGAATCGCCTATGTGCCGCAGGCACATTCACCCATGTTCAACTACACGGTGTCCGAGACCGTGCTCATGGGCACCAACGCCCACTCGCGCAGCATGGTCGCCCCCGACGCCAAGGACGTCAAAACCGCGCAGGACGCACTCGAAGCGATGAACATCGCCGACCTCGCCGACCGGGGTTTCGGCGAGCTCTCGGGTGGCGAGCGCCAACTGGTATTGGTCGCGCGGGCTTTAGCTCAGAACTCGGACATGATCGTCATGGACGAGCCCACCGCCAACCTCGACTACGGCAATCAGTTCCGGGTGCTGGCCGAGATCCGGCGCCTGGCACACCGGGGCTACACGGTGCTGCTGTCGACACACAGCCCCGAGCACGCCCTGCTCTTCGGCGACGCGGTGGTGGTGCTCCAAGACGGCAAGGTGTCGGCCGCCGGACGCCCCCACGACGTGCTGAATCCTGCCACGGTCCAGAGCATCTATGGTGTCTTCGTCGAGATGCAAGACATTCAGACGACCTGGGGCCGGGTCCCGGTCATGGTGCCCAAGGTCGATTGAACAAACCTCAGCCGCGCCAGGTCGTCCGGCGTGTCTAAATCGTCCACAGCCGTAGCTGGGACCGTCACCCGCGTCAGCGCGAGCTTGCCGAGCAACTTGCGCATCGACGGTTCCCGCCCGCCCGGCGGTGTCTGCGGCAGGCAATCGCACGCCGCCGCCAAGGCGGCGCGCCGGTAGAGACCGAGCATCCACTGGTCGTGGCCCTCCGCCGTCGCCAACAATCCGTCCCCAATTATGCCGGTGTCCAGCAGCACCTGGATGCCCGGGGCGACGCCCGGCATGTCGCAAGCCACGACCAGGAAGGCGTCCTCGCCGGTCGCCGGCTCATCGCGGGTCATCTGGCCCAAGGCGGCCACACCCGCGGCGACGCCGCGCGCCGGCCCGGACCACGGAGGGTTCTCCTGCACGACGACCACCCTCGACAGTTGCCGCTTGTCGACGATGGCCTGGCCGATCTGATCGGGCGGCCCCACGACGACCACATGCCTGACGCCGGCCTGCCGGCACGCGTCCAACACCAGGGCCAGCGCCGTCACCCCCATTGGGCTGATCAGCGACGGCTTGGGGGTGCCGCCCAGGCGGGTCGCCCGTCCCCCAGCCAACACGATGGCGTCCATATCAACTCGCTTGACGACGCGGCATCACCAGCATGACAAGCGTCATCCAGGAGCACAGGCTGAAGTAACCCGTCTGCCAGATGAAGAAGCCGAGGCCGCCCCAGGTGTGCAGGTCGCGCGTCACCGTATAGCCGGATATCGCGTGCTGCAGGGCGTTCAAGGGCAGGGCCTGGCCGATGTCCTGGCTAACGTTGGCCCAGTACATGAACGGCAACGCGTAGCCGAGCTGGAACAGCAGGTATCCCCCGCACCAGACCGCCATCATGACGAGAAAAACCCGGAACCCCGGCACTGCGCGACCGTGTTTGAGACCGACGACGATCACAGGTGTGATGCTCAGGAAGGCCAGCGCCCATAGCGACTCTTCGACCGCACCCGGCCACTGCAACTGGGTGATCAGCCCGGTGAACGCGAAGAATTGGGCGACGTAAATACAGGCAGCGGAGATATAGGGCAGCTTGGCCACGACCGGTCCGAAGTTGGCCTCGGCGCTGCGGATCATCCGCAGGCTGACGGCGGCGATCAACCCGATGAAGCTCAATTCGGCCAGACAGGCCAGGCACCGGATCAGGAATGGGCTGTTGAACATCGTGTCGTACCACACCAGCCCGCCCACGTACTTCGTCACAAAAACCGAGCGATAAAGCGCGACCGTCACGAAGATCAGCACCGCCACCGGCACAAACCGGCGGTAACCCAGTTGACCTTGCTCTCCGGCTCGCTTCCGCGACGAGTTGATGACGATGAACAGCCCCAACCCCAGGTTGACACAACTGATCACCACCGTGATGGTGTGCCACACAAAATCCCAGCTCATGTCGATTCTCCTGCCCGTCGTCGGTCAGTGTATTTTCCGTAGTCCAGCCTACAACCAAGCGTCATCCGTGACGATCGGGGTCGGCGCTGGCCAGGGGTGGCCACCGTGTTAAGGCACGATCACGCCAGCGTTGGCAACGCTGATGAAGCCGTTGGCGACAAAGCCACAGCCATTCGGTTTTACCCAGAGATCGACATTGGGCCGGTTTTCATATGTGAACACCACCACCGTCGCACTGTTGTCGTCCATTGGACACCACGTCTCGTCACCAACTGTGTGCGAGACCGGCAACTGCCCAAAACTGTCCGCCAATGTGATTGCCGAGGCAGCGTCCAGCACGTTCTGGGACTCGATGGTGTACGGATTCTTACCCAGGCCATAATAGCGGCAGATCAGTCCCCCGATTGGAGTCTGTGACGGCAGCAAGGCGGCGTTCAGCACTGGTGGTGGATTGGTCACACCCACGTAGCCATTGTCGCTGGACAGGCAACCATCGGTCACCGTGATGTACATCCGCGATCCAGGTAGATCATCGATCAGCGGAGTTGGATCTAGCCATAACGCGAGACCATCTACCCTGACGGCAGTGACGTTCGTTCCGATAGAGGCGATGCTGATGTCGACTTCTGCACCAGTCCAGGATGGAGCAGACGGTGCCCCGAAACTGTACCCCAGAGTATCGGGGCCTCCGGGTTTCTGCGATGAAGCCCGTGCTGTGCCGGTTTGATCCAATCCGCCTGGTGGATTGGCGCCGAACCAAGCCCAGGTTTCTTGCCACGACAGCGGGACTCTCCAGAACTCTGTGGCCTCGATCAGCGAACCTGACGCCGGCGTCCCCATCACCGAGCTGCAGAGATCGGCAGACGGCGAGTTTTTCAGCTTCACTGAGTGAGACGGCATGATGACAAGCGACAACAGTCAGCTGACCTCAGCTTGGGTGGCAGACTGCGCCGACGCGCTGGAAGACGTCTGGGACACATGGGAAATAGAACCCGCGGAGCCACTGCCGCCCAGCGCCAACGGCGGACTAGCAGTGCAACCGATGAGAAGCACCGCCAACCCGAGCAACATCACAAATCGCATACACTTCATGCACCCCTCATGCTACTACCATTCTTGGCATCTCAGGACACACCCAAACGCCCAAGCGTCATCAGTGACGACGGGGGGCGGCCACGGTATAAGGTTGGCCACCGACACAACCCATCGCATACCGCCATGCAACTTGCTGGTGATGACGACATGGGGCTACTCGTGTCAGGTTTTTCGCTTGATATGACGTCACAACCCATCGCACATCGTCCTCCGTCCGTCCAAACCATGCGATCTGGGTCTAGTCCTGTCAAGCCGGATCAAGGATGGGGACGACTGCCCTGTTCACTGACTGTCCGTCGTATGGCACCGGGCGGAGCTGTCATACAACCAGTACATCGTTAACTTTTGATCTTAAGCTATACTGGCGTCAAACTTCTCAGTTTGGAGGATTTCATGGCCGGACCTCTGACACGCCCAGAGTTCGCCCTACTTGACGCTTGCCGCCAAGAGACACCGTCGTCTCAACGGACTTTGGCAAAGACAACAGGACTGTCGCTCGGTTACGTCAACCAGACTTCACAACGGCTGCGCGCCTCTGGGCTTCTCGCCCCCGATTCGAGCATCACGGAGGCGGGTCTCAGCGCGCTCGAACCATACCGGGTGACCAACGCCATCATCATGGCGGCAGGGCTGTCCACCAGGTTCGCCCCCGTCAGCTACGAAAAGCCCAAAGGGCTGCTCGTGGTCAAGGGCGAGGTGCTCATCGAGCGTCAGATCAAGCAACTGCACGAAGTCGGCATTGACGACATCACAGTGGTGGTCGGCTACCGGCAGGAGCAATTCTTCTATCTGCAGGACAAATTCGGCGTCAGCATCATCGTCAACCCCGAGTATCGCGAGAGGAACAACCACTCGACGATCAAGGCCGCCGAGGCGATTCTGGACAACACCTACATCTGTAGCTCCGACAACTATTTCACCCAGAATGTGTTCGAGCGCTACGTCTACCAGGGGTACTATTCAGCGGTCTGGCACGCCGGACCGACAGAGGAGTGGGGTCTGGTGGCGTCCCCCACCGGCCGCATCATCGAGGCGAAGACGGGCATGTCCGACACCTGGATGATGATGGGCCATGCCTACTGGGACCGCGATTTCAGCCTGCGCTTCCGGGCGATCCTGAACTCCATCTACGACAAACAAGAGACGATTCCCAAACTGTGGGAAGCCATCTACGCCGAACACACGGCTGAGCTGACGCTGCAATTGCGCACCTACCCCGAGGGCGTCATCTGGGAGTTCGACACGATGGACGACTTGCGGGCTTTCGACCCGAATTACGTGTTCAACATCGACTCCGCCATTCTCGACAACATCCGCGACACCTTGAATTGCCAGGTATCGGACCTCTCGGATTTCACCTTGGTGATCGGCGGGCTGACCAACCTGTCCGTGCGGTTCACATACCAGGGCAGGCACTACATCTACCGTCATCCAGGCATCGCCACCCAGGGCGTGCTGAACCGCGCGGCGGAGGCCCAGGCCGAGGCGGTGGCCTCAGAGCTGGGCGTGGACAGCACATTCATCTACATGGATCCCGTGACCGGCTGGAAAATTTCGCGCTTCGTCGACGTCACCGAGAAGTTCGATTACCACAACGACTCCCATGTGCAGTCGGCGCTCGCTGCGATCCGCAAGCTGCACACGCAGGCGCGTCCCATCGACGCCACCTTCGATTTATACGCCCAAGCCGTCGGGTTGTCGACGCGCCTGGCCGGTGGCGACGACATCGACCGATCAGCCCGCATCGGCTTCCCAGAGTTCGAAATACTGGGCCAACAGGCCAGGCAGCTCAACGCGCTGTCCAAGACCGACGGCATGGAACCGGTCCTGTGCCACAACGACTTCTACGCCCCCAACATCCTGATTTCCGACGGCAAACAAGCGCTGATCGACTGGGAATACGCGGGCATGGGCGACCCCGCCAGCGACTTGGGGACGTTCATCTGCTGCTCCGACTACACGTGGGACGAGGCCCAGGACGTGTTCGCCGCATACTTCGGACGCAAACCCACGCCACAAGAGCAGCGCCATTACACCGCCAATGTGGCGCTCGCCGCATACTACTGGTGGGTCTGGGCCCTGTATAAGGACGCCTGTGGCGACCCGGTGGGCATATGGCTGTACAAGTGGTACTGCTACGCCAAACTGTATGGCAAGAAAGCCATCGCCATGTATGAGGACGCCGGGATCAAGCCGTCACCCGACCAGGCCCCGACACCCACCCAGCCAACGGTGATGCGGACACTGCCGACATCGTCCGACTTGGCCTCGCCGACGGCCTGACCCACTGCTGACGCCAAAAGGCTGTGGGAAGGGGGGCCTAACCTCGTCCCACAGCCTTTTGGTGTCTTAACTCACAGCCTCACTCACAGTTTGAGATCCATGCCACTGATCTTGGTATCGATCATCTTCTTGGCAATGTCGGCGATGTACGCGCCGGCTTCGACCGGCGCAGTGCCGTTGCGGTATATGTTCGACACCACGGTGCGCGAGGACTCCGCGATGCCTGGGTAGCCCTTGTACGTCATGTAGCAGCTCAGGGACTCGTTCGTCACCAAGCCTGGTCGCTCGCCGACCAGCAACAGCGTCACCTCGCAACCGAGGATGGCGGTGACCTCGTCCATGACCCTGACCCGGCCGAACCGGACGAACATGTCGGTGCCGGTCGACAGGTTGTGCCGCTTCAATCCCTGCTGGAGCGCTGGCAGCACATCCGCCACGTTCGCCGCGACGGCGGACGACGACAGACCATCGGTGACGACGATCTGCACTTGGGCGCCGTGCTTGCAGTGATCGCTGATCTGGCTGGTCTCCTCCGGGGTGAAACGCGCCCCGATGTTTGGATCCATCAGATACGCCGCCTTGTCAGGAGCCGCCGATTGCACGAAGAACAATCCCAGCCGGTCGATCAGTTCGCGGTCGACATCGGTGAAGACGGCGTCCATGGCGCCGGCGTGGTCGGCCCGGAAGCGGAGCAACGACCTGATGGTCGGCCGTGGGCCCGCCCGCCACTCGCCGATGCGGGCCGGAGTCGCTGCCATCATTTGCATGTAGGCGGCCCGGTTGACCGGGTTCGGCACGGTGAACAGCTGATCGGGTGTGGTGCTCTCAATCGCTGTGGCGCTGAGCGCGGCTGGAGCCGACGAAGCCTTTGGGCTGCCAGCTGACAGATCGCCCAGGATTTGGCTCACCATCGCCCGGATTTCGGCTTCGGTGAATGTTGTTGTTTGGCTCATTTCCACTCCTTACTTGAAAAAGATCGACGCATCGCCGGCGCGTGGTGTCAGCCGTCCCCGGCTGTCCAAGATGCCCCATTCCTGCGTCCACTCGAAGAACTCTGCGGCTGGCGTCAAGCCCATGAGCGCCCGCAGGGTGACGTCATCATGGAAACTGGTGTCCTGGTAGCTGAGCATCACGTCGTCACCCAGTGGCACGCCCATGAAGTAGTTGGCCCCAGCCATGGTCACCAGCATTGTGGCGATCTCCTGATCGTTCTGGTCGATGCCGGTATGGTTCGTGTAGCACGGCGCCATGCCCATCGGGAGTCCGCTCAGCTTGCCCATGAAATGATCTTCCAGGTTCGCCCTGATCATCTGCTTGCCGTCGTAGATCGTCTCCGGCCCGATGAAGCCGGACACATTGTTGACCATGAACGGCTGGAAGTGCTTGCCGAAGCCGTAGGTGCGGGCCTCGAGCGTCATCTCGTCGATGCCGTGGTCGCGCCCGATCGAGACCTCTGATCCTTGGCCGGTCTCGAAGTACATCACGTTGGGACCAGCGCACAGGCCCTTCTTCGTGATCAGCGCACGGGCGTCTTCAAGCAGCTGCAAGCTGATGCCGAAGTCGGTGTTGGCGTCTTGCGTACCAGCGATCGACTGGAAGAACATCGACTCGGGAGCACCCTTGTCGACGGCTTCCATCTGCGTGGTCACATGGGCGAGGCAGACGATGTGCGTCGGCACATGCAGCCTCTCCATGATGTCGTACAGGGTGTCGAGAATCCGGGTCGTGTTCGCGACGGTGTCCTCGACGGGGTTGACGCCGAAGCACGCGTCGCCGGACCCGTACGACAGGCCCTCGTAGATGGAGGCGCTGATGCCGTCTGGGTCGTCCTTCGCGTGGTTGGGTTGCAGACGCGACGAAAGCGTCCCGCGCTTGCCGATCTCGTAGCGGCACGTCGACGTGTTGCGCATGCGCGAAGCGCCGTACACAAGGTCGCAACTGCTCATGAGCTTGGCCACAGCTGCGATCATCTCAGCTGTCAGACCCCGCCGCCATGTCGCGATGTCCGTCGGGCTGGTGTCGTCGCTCAGCAACTTGTCGCGCAACTCGCCGACCCGCCAGGATTTGATCTGGTCATAGACCTTCTCGTTGACGTCCATCTCGATGACGCGCGAGACCTCGTCCTCGTCGGGTGAAAGCAGCGGGTTCTCGCGGATGTCCGACAGGCTGAGATCGCTCAACACGATCTTCGCGGCGACGCGTTCGGTGACCGTCTCGGCACCGATGCCGATCAAATGATCGCCAGACTTTTCCTCATTAGCCTTGCCGAAGAGCTCCTTCATGTCGCCGAAGGAATACACGCTGCCATGCAATGTAGTCTTCAGATTGATTGCCATTCTTATTTCCTCACTCTATTTGTGTCAATTTGTTTAACAGTTTTGTTTTGCCTCAGGTTCTAGTCGAATGATCGCGCTTCCTCTCAGGTCATCTCTTTGAACAATGCGGGGTCGGGTGCTGGGATGACGCACGTCGAGACCACCTGGCCGCGTCCTGAAGCCGCCCCGATAGCCGCGGCGACCGCCGACTTGACGTCTGCCACCTCGCCGCACAGTTTGAAGAAGCTCTTACCGCCGATTCCCATCCCGAGCCGGACTTCCATCAAAGACACGTTGCTCGATTTCGCCGCGGCATCGGCGGCCGTGATGGCCGACGCGATGTCGAAGAATTCGACGACGCCCAGCGCGCTGACCGGTCCGACTGGATACGATCCGTTCATGGCCGACAGCAGGTCCTTGTGGACGCGCGGGATGATCAGGTGGTTGACGGCCCGGTCGGCGGCCACCGTCAACCCGGCGGCAACGGATGCCTTGACGGCGCCGACATCGCCGTGCACCAAGATGATGAACTTGCCCGGGCACACCGGTTTCGCGAAGACCAGCGTGACCTCGGCGGCCTTGACCATCGTGTCGGCGGTCTCGATACCCCGGGCGATCGCGGTCAGCTCGATCAGCCCGATACTCGTGATAGTCGCTCTTCTAGTTGGTTCGGCCATTCTCACATGCCTTCCTGCTTGATCATGATGTGATCGTCCGTGACCTCGGACACCCGTCCGTCGATCGATGCGTGGACCGGCGCGCCCACCTCGCCGAACTCGATCCTGGCCACCAGCTGCCCGCGGCGGACAAGATCACCGGCGGCGACGCACGGCGTGGCGGCGCGCCCCACCCCGTGTTTCGTCGGCAAGGACACGACGGCCGGATCGATGCGGACCATCTCGTCGATGGACGTCGGGTAATCCGACAGTTGCCACCGGTCGATGAACCTTTGCTGGGGTATCCGGCGGTGCTCGCGCAGAGTCGTCTGATCGGTGTTGACGGTGTGGTCATCGACCCGGACCCCCTGAGCCCGCAGCAACCCTTTGGCGTAGATATTCATCTGGCGCGGGCTCAGCCCCATCGGGCACGAATACAACTCGCAGATGCCGCACTCGCAGCACAGCAGCGCATCCCGCAAATCAGCCTCGTCCACACCGGTTTGCAACGCGCGCATCACGCGGTGCGGACGCATCTGGTGCCCGATCAGATAACGCGGACACAGATCGGTGCACATCCGGCACTGGATGCACATCGACTTCGTCTCGGCGAGCATGCGGGCCAGTGGCTTGGCGCCGAACTGCACCAAGGGGTGGGCGGCGGGCAACACAATCAGCCCGCCATCCGCCTTGCCGTAGCCCAGCGTCGCGGCGGCCGCCATCGGGTAGTGCTTGCCCATCATCGGCCCTCCCCGCACAATGACGTACGGATCGGCGGTGACGCCACCGGCCGCGGCAATCAAGTCGCCCACCAGCGATCCCACCGGGGCGTCGACCACCACTGGCTGGTTCACCTCGCCCGTCACCGTCACGAGCTTGCGCGTGACGGCCTCACCCGCCGTGGCCGCCGCCACGTTGGCGACAGTCGCCACGTTCATGACAACCATCCCCAGATCCAGCGGTATGCCACCGGGGGGGACGGTACGACCGGTGATCTCGTAGATGAGAACCTGTTCGTCGCCAGCCGGGTAGAACGAATCGACCCCGAAGACCTCGATAGCCGCCCCCGCGGCGGCGATCGCCTGGCGCAGCGCCGCGATCTCCGCGACATAGTGGGACTTGGTTCCGATCACCGCACGAGGAATCTGACAGTGACTTGTCACTGCCTGGATACCCGCGATGACTTGCGCAGCGTTGTGACGCATCAGGTATCGGTCGCTCGCGAGCAGCGGCTCACACTCTGCTGCGTTGATGACCAACAACTCGACCCCCGGCACGAGTTTCTTGTACGTCGGGAAACCGGCGCCACCCGCTCCGACGACACCGGCGTCGAAAACCTGCTGCTCAAGACTCATCGTTTTGCTCCTGCTCGCGCTTCGTCAGCGGATGATCTTCGCGCCGACGCTGGTGGCGTAGTCGCGCGCCAATGCTGTGATGACAGCACCGGGGTCGACACGCAACGTCGACCCGCTCGTCAAGCCGAGTGTGCGGACGTCGCGATCGCTGATCAGCTTTTTGCCTGTCAGGACGAAGCTATCGCCGCCGCCACAGCACGACGCCGCAGCCGGGGTTGGGGACGCCGCGAGGCTCGCCACGCCGCCCAGTGCGACTGGCGCCACTCCGCCGTGCAGCACGCGGAATGCCTCCTGCGTCAAGACGATGTACTGCGCGCCATCGACATCGGATGGCGTGCGTCCCTGGCGCACTGCCACACCCGGGCCGAGGAGGCTCGCCGGCACATCGCCGAAGGTCACCACCGAAGCGCCGGACGCCGGACTGCCGCCGCCGTTCAACCGCTCCATGATCATTCTGGTCACACTGTCGACCAATGCTTCCTGTTCCATTTTGTCTCCTATATTTCGTTCTCACTGACATTGACGATCACTTGACTGTTGCGCTGGACGCTAGACACGGGACTCATTCGTACTCCTTCGTCTTCGCCTTGTACATCATGATGTAAACACCGCTGGACAAGCGGTTCAACGCTTGGATGATGTCGATGCGGCTCGGCGCCTCCGTGCCGGCGACCGCAAAAGCGTCGTAGGCGGCCAGCTCGACCTGGCGCACCTTCGTGCGCAACTGGTTCAGCAGGACGACGGCCTCGCCGTCCTCCATGCTGGCCGCGAAGTGTGGCAAGCCGAAGTACTGCTGGGGATGGTGCGAACGCTCGCGCAACGCGGCATCGTCGAGTCCGAACAAGACGGCGTCCTCGAAGGGCACATCAAGCACCTCGCACCGTAGTATCTGCTTGGTATACCGCAGCACGTCGCGCAGATCATCGACGCCCTTGTCAAGCCCGAGCCGGTGGAAGACGACCTGGGCGGCCACTATGTCGGCCTCCAGTGCGTCGAGCATGCCCCGGAACTTGATCTGTGGGTGGTTCTTCGGCACGAGCAAGTTGCCGCGCAAGGCGGTCAGGTGCTCGGGTTTGGCATCGATCTTGCTGCCGTCGATCACATCGAACTCCTTGGGTGCCGTGAACGCCGGTAACGCCGAAACGGGTGCCGGAGCTTGTTCCACCTCACCAGTCTTCGGCGGGGCGAAGGCGATCCGCCCACCGATCACGAGATCGATGCGATGATCGATCAGCCAAGCGCGCGCCGATGGCGTCACCACGGTTCCCGCTGGTAACTCGTACCGCGAGACGCTGGGATCGCCAGTCTCACCGAACTGCTCGCGCAGGTGCGCCTCAGTGATAAGAGCCATCGTCAATCACCTCCTCAGCTGACGATGATCCCCGTGGCCTGGCCGCTGGTGTGGCAGCCAAGCCACGGCACGTGTATGAATCAGTCTGTCGTCTTCAGCGTCGGCAGGATGAATTCGACCTCGCCATGCGGACGCGGGATCACGTGCACGCTGACGAGTTCGCCCACCCGGTCCGCCGCGGCAGCGCCGGCATCGGTGGCTGCCTTCACGGCGCCCACATCGCCACGGATCATCACGGTCACGAGGCCGCCGCCGACATGGACCTTGCCGATGAGCGTGACATTTGCCGCCTTGACCATCGCATCTGCTGCCTCAATGGAGGCAACCAGACCCTTGGTCTCGACCATGCCTAGTGCGATGCTGAAGCTGTTAATTTCTGCCATTATTCTCATTACTCCTTGATTGTTTTCGGTTTCTTCTTTGGTTGTGATTCTTTGAGGCTGGAATCATGTCATACGCCGGCTCCCGTCAATCTTGCCATGACAAGCCGGACCAGTTGCTCCGTATCGATGGCGGCGCCGGACGCATTTTCGTGGCGCAGATCGCTCAGCTCGCGCCGGCCGCGCGCCACCCGTCTGATGTTGATGAGGTTGAGCGGGCCGACATTGTCTGACGACGAATTGCCCCCGACGGCACCGCAGCCGAGCGTCAGCGATGGCATCAAGTCGGTGGTGGCCCCGACGCCGCCCAAAGCGCCAGGCGTGTTCACCAGAAGCCGCGAGACGGGCTTCTTCAGCGCAAACTCCTTGATGACACCCTCGTCGCGCGAGTGAAGCGTCATCGAGTGGCCGGCTCCCTCGTGCAACAGTATCTTGATGCAAAGCTCGCAGGCGTCGTGCCAGTCCTTCGTCGAATAGAAACCCAGCACCGGGCAGAGCTTCTCGCGCGAATACGGGAACTTGTCCCCGACTTCCGTCTCGAAGGCCAAGAGCACGCGCGTGCCGTCTGGCACCTTGATCCCCGCCATTTCGGCGATCCGTGTCGCCGGGCGACCGACGACGGCCGGGTTCATTGAGCCGTTCGACCGCATCAGAATGGCTCCCACGGCATCCTTCTGCGACTGGTCGAGGAAATAGCCGCCTTGGCGCTTGAACTCAGCAATAACCTCGTCGCGGATGCAATCCTCGGTCACGACGGACTGCTCCGACGCGCAGATCGTGCCATTGTCGAACGTCTTGGAATCGATGATGCGGTGCACCGCGGCGGGGATGTCGGCGGTGCGTTCGATGTACGACGGGCCGTTGCCCGGGCCGACGCCGATGGCGGGATTGCCCGAGGAATAGGCCGCCCGCACCATTGCCGGGCCACCGGTGGCAAGGATCAAGGCGATGTCGGGGTGCGACATCAGGGCGTTGGTCCCCCCTAGCGATGGATGCTCGATGCAGGCGACGGCGCCGGCGGGGAGCCCGGCTGCTTCCCCCGCTTGGGCGACGATCCGGGTGGCCGCCAGCGTGCAGGACTTGGCGCCCGGGTGCGGCGACAAAACGATGGCATTGCCGGCTTTCACCGACACGATGGCCTTGAAGATCGCTGTCGAGGTCGGGTTTGTCGACGGGATGACGCCGGCGATCACCCCCATGGGCACACCGATCTGGGTGATGCCGTGCTCGGGATCATCGGCGATGATACCGATAGTGCGCAGGTCCTTGATCGCTTGCCAGACGCTATCCGAAGCGAACTGGTTCTTGATGATCTTGTCCTCGACACGGCCGAACCCCGTCTCCTCGACGGCCTGGCGGGCCAACGTCTCCGCGTTGTCATAGCCAGCCTTGGCCATCGCCGCGCAGATACGGTCGATGTCCTCCTGCGAGTACGTCGCTAAGCGCGCCTGAGCAGTTTTGGCTGCTCTGATGAGCGTGCGCACCTCTTGCAGTGCGACCAGATCCTCGTCATATTCCATGTTCACCTCCTCACTTCCAGATGGCAACGTGCGTCATCAGTGGAATACGAGCGTCTTGACGACGACGGGCACAACCGCTCCGCCTGCTGCAGGAGCTCCGATGTCGACATAGTCACCTCCTTGCACTGATATTCCGTCTATGCAGATGACCCCGGAACGTGCCGGCGAGTGGGCCCGGATGGATTGTCCCAAAACCTTCGCCAGGTCGCTCTCCGTCACCACGATGGTCGGCAGGCCCTTGGACGTCAACGTCTCGAGCCCGGAGGCGATGGCGCCGGCCAGGTTTTCGACGTGCGTGAAACTGGGGCTCTTGGGGCCGGTGAAGGCGATGGCCACCGGGCCGCGCTGGTCGGCCGAGGCGAACCAGTCCAGGCGGTTCCTGATCGCGCCGGTCATCGACTCCGGTGTCGCCTCTTCCGTGGTGGTCAGCTTCAGTGCCGGCACATCCTTGACCGGCAGAAGAGATGCGTCGTACTCGATCGTCGAACCAGAGAGCTTCGTGATGTGGGTGCCGGCTCCCACCACCGTGGCGCGGATTGTCTCCCGGGCCTCCAGCCGGGGCAGCTGTCGCAACTTGGCCGATTCGGCGATCGCCTCGCCCAGCAGCACGCCGAGGTCGCCGTACGCGAACAGATCGGCCGGCCGGGTGGCCACACAGTCGGCCACCCCGCCCGAAAGCGTCAGGAAATTGATCGGGGTCGGTATTGAGACGTCATGATCGGGCTCGGTCAACATCCTTGCATAGTGTGCCGATTTGGGCGCCAGTCCTAGGCTCATCTCGAGAATCTCGCACATGGCGCGGGCCACCCGCCGCAAGGTTGTGACGTCGGCGGAGTCGCCCACCCGAAGCGTGATGCCCTGGCTCGCGCACAGCTCACCCAGCTTGTCGGCCACGTAGGTGATGACGCCACGAGAGCGGTCCACCCGCACCAGCCGGCCACCGATGTCCAGGCAACTCGTCGTGATCGGCTCACCCCGGTCGAACAGGACGAAGTTCGACGTGCCGCCACCGATGTCGTAATTGGCGACGACATCCCAGCGGTCGCGGGAGAAGACATCGGCGCCCGCGCCGCGTCCGGCCAGCACCGACTCGAGCGACGGACCGGCTGTCGCGACGACGAAATCACCCGCCAGACCAGATAGCCGGCGGGCCACCTCGTCCGCGTTCTCCTTGCGGGCGGTCTCGCCTGTGATGACGACTGCTCCCGTGCGAACCTGGGCAGGATCGATGCCTGCCATGCGGTATTCCATACCAACCAGGTCACGCAGAGCCGCCGCGTCGATCGTCGTGGGCGACGTCAACGGGGTGAAATGGATGTCGCTTCTGTAGATGATCTCTTTCCCGACGATCTCAATGCGGGGCACGGTCATACCATTCGACATGTCCTCGATCGTGATATTCGAGAACACCACCTGCGAGGTGGTCGTGCCGACGTCGATGCCGACAGACAGAAGCACATCTTTCATGCGACCGCCCCCAACAAAACGGGATCAGCCACAGGCTCGTCTCCCCCGATGTGATGCCACAACTCGGGCAGCCCATCGCCCGTCAAAGCACAGATCTCGAAAATGGGATCGGCCCCGGCGCGCACCAGCACGTCGTAGGCAGCTTGCACCTCTGCCCGGTCCTTGGCCAGGTCGGTTTTCGTGACGATGCCGAACACCGGCTTCGCGAACGTCGTGGCAAAAGCCGGCGGTATCCACGAGGACCGGCCGATGTCCTGCACCAGGCCGATCTCCTCCGCATCGACGGCGGTCATGATCAGCGCGCGATAGAACTGGCGGTGCTCCATGTACTCGCCGGGGGTGTCGATGAAGTGCAGGTGCCGCTCAACCGTCTGTGTCTTGGCGTATCGCAGCGCCTCACCCAGCAGAGCCTGGATCAGAGTGGTCTTACCGCAACCACTCATGCCCATCAGCACCGTGTCCTTCACCCTGCCACCTCACGACTTCGTTATCTGGGTGGGGGCATAGCCCATCTGTCCGGACAGCAGATCGAGCACCCCGGCGAGTGCCGAGGTGACTGCCTGGACGTCGCCGGTGATGAGCAGGGCGCCGGAGAAGCGGTCCACGAAGGCGATCTCCACCATGGCAGACTTCGTCGCGATATCAGCGGCGATTATCGCTGCTTCCGACGGGGTGATGGTCATGATACCGATGGCGTTGGCATAACCGGCGTCACCGACGGGCAGGCCAAGTTTGACGGACAGGTTGCCCACCGGATTGGCGATCACATGCGCCAGGGTCACCTGTTTGCCAGGAACGAACTCCTGGATAATCCGCTGCTTGTCCTCTTCCGCCTGCATGGACCTACTGCTCCGACCAGTTGATGGGATAGACCACGTAGAAGAACCGGACGCTGTCTGGAGTCGAGAACTGTATCGAGGTGTTCTTCGGGATGAATATCACCTGGCCGGCGGTGGCCCGCACCAGACGGCCGTCGATGATGATATCCAGCGTGCCGCTGATGACGTAATCGACCTCGTCGTACTTCAACGTCCAGGGGAAACACGTGTGGTCCATTTCCATGAGGCCGCAGCCGACCCGCGGGCTCTCCTCTTCCGTCAGCAAGTCGATCAACCGCACGTCGTTCGGCGAGACGTCACGAGGCAACGGCAGCGGGAACGGCTCCGTCTTGATCCTGGGCGCGTCGATACCCATCACACCGGACGCGTCATGGACGAAGGGGCCCTTTGCCAGCCCAGACGACCCCCTGGTGCCGAGTTGCTCGGCGACCACGTCAGCCACGATCCGGACGAGGGCTTCCTCTGAGATATCGATGTTCATACTTTTACCTTCTTACTGGTGACAGTTTCCGGGAGACTGGGAAAATCAACCCTGTCCACAACTCCAACGATGACGTGATCAATCGGTTGTTTTCCAGATCCTAAGCTAACACGGGCGGAGCTGCCTGACACGACTAGTACCAACTCACCCACGCCGGCCCCGATCGGGTCGACGGCGATGATCGGGTAAGCCCGCTTGTGCCCCTTGTATTTGTACGGGTCGACAATCATGAACTTGCTGCCGAGCAACTCTTCATTTTTCCTTGTCGACCACACACTACCGATGACTTTGCCGACTAACATGATCACACGTTCCCAAGACGTTCGATGAGGTCTGCTTTCTTGGCGTGTTGGATCTCTGATTGTGACAAACCGAAGTCCGGCTTTGTGCGCGCCAGCGCCCGTAACTGCACGATGGTCAGTCCAGCCAGGTCAACCGGCGTCGGCTCTTGCGCTTCGGCCGGTGACAACGGCAGGGGGGTGGGTGGCTCGGGCAGCGCGGGAGGTGTGGACGGCGCGGGAGGCTCAACCACGGTGGGTGGCTTCACCGGGGCGGGAGGTTTCACCGGGGCGGTGGGCTTCACTGGGGACGGGGGTGCGGGCGGCTCTTTAGTGGGAGACGCCTTTTCAATCATCTGACCGACCTCATCGGCCGGCCTTGGTATGACGTGGACGGAGACCAACTGGCCGACGCGGGCAGCGGCGGCGGATCCGGCGTCAACCGATGCTTTGACGGCGCCGACCTCGCCGGTCACGATGATGGTCACGAGGCCACCCCCCACATGCTGCTTGCACACGAGCTTGACCTGCGCTGCCTTCAGCATCGCATCCGCCGCCTCGACCGAAGCGACAAGACCACGGGTCTCAATCATCCCGATGGCGTCCATGGTGTGCTCTCTTAGTACTCAGTCGGATGCGATGCGACGAACAACACGGCGTCAGCGAAGGCCGCACAAGCAGCCTTGCAGGCGCTCTGTTCACCCGTCAATAGCCCGCCACCGAAGTTGGTCTCACTTGGCGGGCCGTAGAAAGCGCTCAACTCGACCTCCGCAGCCTTGAGCGCCGCGTCCAGCCCGTATACGGCCTCCTCCGGCGGAGCGATCAGGTAGGCGATGGCAGTGCCGGCTGGCACCCCCGCCACCTCTGACAGATACGTGCCGCTACGCGAAATGGTGTAGGCGTAATAGCAGATCGAGTCGTCCTCATTGGCGCTGTAGAAGTAAGCGTCGTTCGCCATCAGGTCGCATATCGCCTGCAAACCAGCCCTCACCTCCGCCGGATTGGGGCCCGAGATGATGCCGATGATCTCGCCTGCCAGCTTGGTGTTGGCATTCGCAGCGCCGCCGTAGAACGACTTGGCATACACGACTTTGACATCTGCCTTCTTCGTCGACTCGTCGAGACAGGTATAGGCGACATCGTCTATGTCAGCCGTGAACAACCCGATCGCATGGTGCTCCTCCGGCAATTCAAGTGCCTCTTTGAGCGACTCATCAACTCGGGGAATGATCTTCATGCTCAAGATAGAGCACTTCAGTGGATCGCCAATCATGTAAATTGCCTCCTTGCGACTTCCACGCTAGCACTGTGTTCACATGTATGCAACATCTCACCCTAGATGCACATTTTGTGAACACCAATACATATCGTTAACAATTCACTTCAATGTATACACATGTGTGTGAGTTGGTTCTAATAGCGAACAGTGCTACATTGAAACGCGCAAGGAAGCTACTGAACATGGCTGACAGCCCGACGACGTGCCAAAGATCCGCACGACAAATGGCTTGATAACCTGTAAATCCAGTCAGCGAGTCCGAACCTAGCATGTTCGGGCCAAGACGGGGAGTCAGCTATGTATGGTGAGCTCTGGACGAGGAGGCGAGCATGCATGCAGCGAGGGTCGACCACCGCTGGTACCTGATCTTCGCAATGCTCCCCCCGCAATCCTTTCTATATTCCATGAAGTAAGGAGCAAATTTCATGTCAAGTCAAGAGAAGGTACAACAGGCCAGCGACACCGAAGTACTCGAGAAATTCGGGTATAAGCAGGAGTTGCTGCGCCAGATGGGCGGGTTCTCCAACTTCGCCATTTCGTTCTCAATCATCTCGATCCTGACCGGCCTCATCTCCATGTTCGGCTACGGCGTCTCGCTGGTTGGCGGGCTCGCCTATTTCACGTGGGTGGTCGTGGCCTTCTTCCAGTTGTTCAACGCAATGTCGATGGGCGAAATGGCGTCGAGTTTCCCGCTAGCCGGCGGCCTGTATCCCTGGGCCCGTCACTTGGCCAGCCCACGCATCGGCTGGTGGGTCGGCTGGATCAACATGATCGCCTGGTGGGCCGTCTCGGTCGCCATTGACTTCTCACTGGGCACCCTGCTAGCCGGTTCTGGCTGGTTCGGGCTCAAGTACAACACACCGACAATGGTCATCCTCACCCTGGTCATCATGGCCATTCAGATGGTTATGAACATCTTCGGCATCAAGGTCGTGTCCTGGTTCAACAACTTCAGCGTCTGGGTCCACATGATTGGCACGGTCGCTCTTCTCACACTGCTCTTGATAATGGGCAATGCGCATCCGTTCTCGCAGTTCACCGGCGTTACCCCGGATGGCACGAATGTGGGAGCCCACTTCGGCACGTTCATGGTCGCCTTCCTGCCGGCCATCCTGATGTCGGCCTGGACACTGACGGCTTTCGACGCCTCGGCTGATGTTTCAGAAGAGACCAAAGACCCGCAGCACACTGTGCCGTGGGGCATGGTCATCGCCGTCGTCGCCTCGTTCATCTTCGGCTCTCTGGTGCTGCTCGGCCTGATCGGCAACCTGCCAGCTGACCGCACTCAAATCCCTGGGATCATGGAAACTCAAGGCCTGGCCACATGGATCATCCAGAACGTGCTGGGGACGACGCTTGGCGCCGTCATGCTGGCCGTCATCGCCCTGGCCCAGTTCGCTTGTGGTCTGTCGTCCATGACTGTGTTCCACCGCGTCATCTTCTCACTGTCGCGCGACGATAACCTGCCGTTCTCCGGACAGCTCAAGAAGGTCTCCACCAAGGGCTCCAACAAGGGCGCCCCGTACATGGCCTCGATAGTCGGCACCGCCGCCATGGCGCTGCTGACGGTTCTGGCAATGGTATTGGAAACAGCCAGCGGCAAGCCGGTTCTGTCAACCGTGACCTCGATCGCCACTGTTGGCTTCTACTTCGGCTACTTCATCGTCATCATCCTGGGTATCCGTGCCCGGGTGACCGGTCGTTGGTCCGAGCGGGGGCCGTGGAATGTGGGCAAGTTCTTCATTCCTGTGGCTGTCGTCGCGATTCTGTTCAACCTGTACATCTCCATCGCGGTTTGCACAGGTCCCAATGCGGCCACCGGTTACATCTTCATCGTGCTGATGGCGATACTGGCTATCTACTTCTTCATCTTCCGCTACAAGAAGCTGGCCAGCACAGTCACACTGACAGCCGATGAGATTGACAAGCTCGAGCGTGCGTCACAACTGACTGAATCTGAGACGTAATCTCTCGCTGAGTAGCACGCCCGTGCGCCACCTGACATCTGGCCACGGGCGTGCTGCTATTCTTCTATCACAAGAAAGGTGGATCCCATGAGTCCAAAGTCCTCCCAGGGCGGGTCACGACCCCCAGGCGGTCCGATCAAGGTCAAAGGGCTGACTGGCATCGTCACTTTCGACGGGCAAACTGTGACAATCACCCGAAAGGGCTTGTCTCAGTTCAACTCCGGACGCGGCCAGGCCGAGGTCAGCCTGCCGGTCGAGGAGATAACCGGCCTCGACTGGACAGCCGCCAACTTCATCACCAACGGCTTCATCCGCTTCCTGGTGGCCGGTGAAATCCCCAAGCCCCTACCGAGCTTCTTCCGGTTGACAGCTGCCAGTGGACAGGACAACTCCGTCGTCTTCAAGCAGTCGGCGCTGGCTGGATTCCAGGTATTGCGCGACGCCGTCAGCGCCGCCATCCGCGCCCGCTGACCGGCAGTTTCATGAGTATCCCCGTCACCGGATTTGACTGCGAGTCCACAGGCACCGACGTCGCCACGGATCGTATGGTGTCCGCGGCTATCATCGAGCGGGCCGCCGATGGCAGCATGACCTCACACCAGTGGTTGATCGATCCCGGCATCGAAGTCCCCGCCAGTGCCGTCGCCATCCACGGCCTGACAACGCAAGCGTTGCGCGCCCACGGCGAGCAGCCGCCGGTGGCGCTCGACGAGATTGCCAACTTGCTGGCAAGCAGCCTGAATCTTGGCATCCCTATCTTGATCTACAACGCGTCGTTCGATCTTCGGATATTGGCGGCAGAATTGGCACGGTACCAGCTTGAATCGCTGGACGAAAGACTGCACAGCCCCGTGCGCCCGGTCTTCGATCCGCTCGTTCTGGATCGCGGCGCCGACCGCTATCGAAAGGGTGGCCGGCGCCTGCCCGATCTGATGGAAACATACCGGCTGTCACCGGCGGCCCATCTGCACGACGCGACCGACGACGTGATCAACACGATTGCCGTCTTCGATGCCATCATGGGCCAACACCCGGATCTGCCGACCGATCCGATGGACCTGCACGACTGGCAGATCGCGGCACACCGCGAATGGGCCACCCACTACAACCAATGGCTGGCCAAGCAAGGAAGACAACCGTCCGCCCAGGTGGAGTGGCCCTAGCGCAGCAGAGCCTTGACTGGACGCGGGACGCACTAAACTGAAGGTCATTCATCGATGTCGAGGAGTGATCATGGATGACAAGAAGGTTTGTGGCTTATGCGGCCGCCCCATCACCGGGTTTGGCAACACTCGGTTGTTCGACGACACCAAGGTTTGCCCGGACTGCGTCAAGCAAGTCGAAGCGCTGCCGGGCACCCAACCCATCTTCTGGAACATGACTCGGCAGCAACTTAGCGACCACGTGTCCCATATGCAACAACTCAAAGAACGGCGAGATCAACTGGAGCAGTTGATGCATGACCGTTTGGCCTATTTCTCAAGAACCCGCACGTTCGATGTTCCAAAGGGCGCATTGATCGCTGTTGACGACAACCACCAGTTGGTCCGTTTCGTGATCGGCGCTTTGGACTGGTGGCCGGGCTTGAAGTCTGTAGTCCTGGCCATCTCCGAGTTAGTCGCTGCGCAAACGAACGGCACTCCCAGCGTTCGTGTCACCACAAACCTCGCCGGGCTGACGAACCTGATCATCCCGCTTTCTGCCTCAACCGGCGACGATTGGGACGCAATCGGCGACTTCATTTTGGATGGCATCACCGGCGTGATGATTGGGGGCGTGAGACGGGAGATCCGTGATCAATCGACGCACCAGTTGGCCTATCAGTTGGCGATCAGAGCCGCAGAGTTCATGAACGACCTGATCAACCCACCAGAGCAGACGACGCCATCTCCAGCGGATGAACTGTCCAAATGGAAGTCATTGCTCGACTCGGGCGGCATCACCCAAGACGAGTACGACTCCAAGAAGCAGCAGCTACTGGGTCTTGGCTGACGCGCCGAGATGGCCGCCCACGGAACAGGGCTGTAGCCCGTCATCCCATCAATCGCCGAAACGGGCTACCAGACGTCCTGTCACCTGGTTGTTGCGCAGCCGCTCCAGTCCTTCGCCGATCTGGTCGAAAGCGATCTCCTCGTAGGCCGGGGCGATCTCGCCGCTGGCCATCAGGGCGTACACCTCTTCGATGTCCTCGACTGTGCCGCCGAGTGAACCCTGGATCGTCTTGCCCAATATGGTGGTGCTGACGATCGTGAAAGTCGGCTTGCCAAGGCCCACCTGGACGACCTTGCCACCGCGCTTGATGGCATTGATGGCCTTCTGTGTCGTGTCGAAGCCGGCATAGTCGACGATCAGATCAAAACTGCCGCCCTCCATCGGGTTCATCTGGGATGCGCCCCACTCGTCGGCGTCCTTGACACAATCCACCACGCCCGCCGCCTTGGCCAGTGGCCAGACGTCTTCCTTCATCTCGGCCACATGAACCTCGGCGCCGGCCAGCACGGCCACGCGGGCCCCGATCTGCCCCAGACCGCCAAAGCCAATGACTCCAACCTTCATGCCGGCCTTAACGCCGCCAGCCTTGGCCATCGCGTGGTAGGACGTCATACCGGCGTCCGTCCCCAATGCCGCGAGCGACAGGTCAAGCCCGTCGGGGACGCGCGCCAGGTCGCGGTAATCGGCCACGAGCTTGTCGGCAAAGCCGCCGGGGGTGAACATGCCCAGAGGCGGACGGATCCCCGCCGAGTTGACGCCCACGATGTCGCCGATGGCAAAGCCCGTCACACCTGGGCCGATAGCGCTGATCGGGCCGGCATTTTCATGACCTTGGGTCATCGGCAGGAAGGGCATCACCGCATCGCCTAATTGCATGTACATCAGATCGGAGTGGCAAAGCCCCGATGCCTTGACGTCGATCACCACCTCGTTTTCGCCGGCCGTCGGCTCGGGAACCTCGTTCAGTTGGATGGGCTGTTGCTTGCCCGGATACTGCCATGCCTTCATTCGATTGATCCTTTCTCGCAGAAACTGAATTGAGCTTGGTATTACAACGATTCAATGCCAGGGAAGATTCCTCCACCCCTAGCCGGATGCAACTAGCCACTTATGGACAGCCTGGATGTTCTCGTCCGGGGCCTCAAGCAGGTTCCAGGACAGGACGAAACCACCCTCCGATGCAGTTGCGTACGCCGTCATCGTCTCTTCAATGTATGCCGGATCGACTTCGGCGACGCCCGCCTCGTAGTTGAACTCCAGGCCGGCTTGCACCAGACAGGCGCACGCGTCAGCCAACCAGGCTAGGTCTCGGGCGGCAAATTGCAGGTCGAAGGGTTGCCGATCGACGTCCAACCCCATCAGCTCCGCGAAGCTGGCGCGAGCCGATGCCGAACAGCCCGACTCCTTCAGCATCGCGTCAAGCTCGAACCAC
>Ga0123357_10000274_pt1 | contig 49313 bp, 41 predicted proteins | sample TergutEmb28metaG_FD_89873 | JGI IMG/M metagenome (GOLD analysis project Ga0123357, IMG submission 89873) | Embiratermes neotenicus P4 segment gut microbial communities from Petit-Saut dam, French Guiana - Emb289 P4 | ecosystem: Host-associated > Arthropoda: Insects > Digestive system > Gut ...
ACAAACTTGATCAATGCCTGCCGGGAAACACCCAAGCGTGTGGCTTCCTTGTCCATCGCACCCACCATCCAGGAAGGGAAATCCACATTGACGCGCTGTAACCCGCGTCCAGGGCGGCGGGCAGTGGACATATCCAGATACGGAGTCATATCCTCACCCTCGTCAAAGCGGCGATCAAATTCCTCGGCGGAAATTTCAATGGCTGTGTTTTTGGACATAAAGCGCCTCCTCATTTTTACGGGCACGGCGACAAGAGATGATTCTAACGGCTTCCAGGCGGCAAGTAATCACTGCTGCCCAACAAACGCCATCTATGCTGCCAATCACCAAAGAGCGCGGCTCCGCCTTATAGGCGGAGTCGATCACAATATGCCTCTCATCACGCCACAGTTCTTTGGCTTCCTCAAAGTCAATGCCGTGCTTGGCTTTGTTGCTCTCGCTTTTGGCTGGGTCATATTCAAATTTCATAGGTTGAAGGTATAACTTTTATACCTTTTTGTCAAGTTACTCTAACACCGGGTCAATGAAGAAGGCGAAGGGGTGTTCAGCGCTGAGGAAATTTTCCCTGAAGGCAATCCGGCCATGCTTTTGCGCGGGTATCGCGGCAAGCTGGGCATGACACAGAAAGAGTTGGCGGAGAAACTTGGCGTCACCCAAAACCGCGTTTCTGACATGAAAAACGGAAAACGCCAAATCTCCAAAGATAAAGAGAGGATCAAGCGCACCTATGAGCAAGCAACTTCTCCTTCCCTTTCCGAGTCCCTACTCCGCTTCGGTTCAGCGGCTTCTCGAACAACCGCTCACCGCGAAGGAAGAGCGGGCGAGGTGCCGCCTGAGACAGGCTGAAAACTCTCAGGCGAAGCGCTGTTCCATCCCGCGCCATGGTAGTGACCTGCACGAATTGCAGCAACATGGTTACGCAGATGCTGGAACACATAACCGGCATTGAGCAGCTTTCCGCCTTGCAGAACCGGGTGAGCGAAGCCATGACGCAGACAGCACAGCAGATCCGCATGGTGCAGCAAAACATTGAGCGCTATGAAAACATGTTCCATGTCGCATGTAATTATTATATTATACCGAAATATTTACATAAAATAATTTGACAACGATATAATACCACGATTCTGGAGACTTCTTTATTTTACTGGAACCGTCAAACTTTAGGAATTATACCTCATCAAAGAATTCCAGCGCCTCAAGGACGAAGAGGCTCGCGCCACCTCACTTAAATGAAACCTTCAGCACACACTGGCCAAGGTCAACTACCGCATCCACGCTGACGCCATCAAGGAACGATTGATCCCACCAGCGCTAACCAAGGCGCAGACCGTCACCGTCTATGCCAGCGAGGCCGACCTATTGAATGTCGCACTTTTCGGTATGACGGCCGCGCAATGGCGACATGCCAATCCCGGCCAGCCGGGTAATATGCGTGATGCCGCCACGTTGGAACAACTCGTCGTGTTGTCGAATCTGGAGAGTATCAACGCGGTTCTGATTCACCAAAGACTGCCAGCGTCAGAACGCTTGGCGCAACTCAACGGCATTGCCATCACGCAGATGCGATTATTGATAGGTATCGTTTCTTCAGGTTCCGCTTGGTCCACTTACAGAACAGTTCGATTTGCCAGCGCTCTTTGCATAGTTCGGCGAGGTGGCGGGCGTTGGTCACGAAGCCATAATCGATGCTGATTTTCAGGGGTACAGGCGATCAGGCGCAGGGGTTGCTCGACCCCTTTGAGCCGGATGGTTTGATCGTTGGTGATGCCGGGGTTTTTCCGGCCGGCTCGTTTGAGCAGATACTGGAGCGGTGTTGCTGTTCAGACGCGAGATAAAAAAAGGGCGCCCTCGGGAGCATCCTTGCACCGATCATTTCTGCCAAATCGTGTCGGCGGTTCCCAGAACTCTGTTGAGGTAACGGGCCAGGACAAAGAGGTAATCAGACAACCGGTTGAGGTACACTTGAATGGCTGCCAGCTCGCCTTCGCCGCCATCGGTCGATTCGATCAGTTGGGTCAGCCGCCGTTCGCAGCGCCGGCACACGGTTCTGCCCACATGCGCCCAGGCGGCCACCGGTTGCCCACCGGGAAGAATGAATGCCCGCAGCTCCGGCAGGGTCTCCGACAGGGCGTCGATCCGTTGTTCAATATCCTTGGCGGCAGCGACGGGCAAAGGCGCGAGATGGGCAGAGGCGGACGAACCCGGGGTGGTGGCGAGCCAAGCACCGGCAAGAAACAGGGCGGATTGCATCCCTGCCAGATCGCCACGCACCGCCTGCTCACCATCCGGCAAGAGCGCGGCGAGGACGCCGAGGAATGAATTGAGTTCGTCAAGATCGCCATAGGCTTCGATGCGCACATGGTGTTTGGGCACACGCTCGCCTGAGAAGAGACTGGTTTTTCCTTTGTCGCCGCCACCGGTGTACACTTTCATCAGACCACTCCTCCTTCTGTTGAGATTATCAGGCGTTTTTCTGTCTACAGTTTCGAGCCATACATAACCCGACAGGCCTGCTGCCGCCTTTTTCCACTTGCAAGAACCCGTACAATGTGCCTTTCAGCATTGTGCATTCGTGCGCTGCAACCGGCAAACCACAGCATTTTCAGGGCACGATCAAGAAATTGACGGCCCAAAACCGTTTGGCGCAGTTGTACCCGAAAACAGATTGCGTCACAAGTGACGCGGCAATAAAAACCAGACTGGCGGCACCTCTCAATGCCGCTTCCCGACGGACAGTCAAGGTCTTGGTCTGTTCCGCCACGTCCAAGATTGACCTGATTCCGTCCGTAGAAAAACCACCTCACCCCTTTCTGGTTGCATCTCTCATAAAAAAAGGCAGCCCTGGGAAGGACTGCCTTGAGGCGCAACGTGACGACAACTGCCGGGGTTTATTTTCCTTGCTGCTGTTCAGCCTGCTTGGCGGCCATCCGTTCGGCTTCCTGTTCCAGCAAGGCACCCAATGCCCTGGCGGTCTCGCCGACCACTGCGATGCAGTGCTGGCGGCGGCTGTCGGGATTGTCATAGAACTCCTTGACCTGGTCCCGATCCATCCAGTCGACCCGGGCGATCTGGCCGCAATCAATGCCGCCGAACGGCGCGGTCAGTTCCTCGAAATGTTGCATCACCGCCTTGGTCGCCGCCCACATCCGGGGATTTTCCTTTTCCCCCAGGTTGGAACGGCTGTACAGCGCGCCGATGACCGAGGTGGCGCCTACCAGGGCCCCGCAGATATGGCCGGTGCCGCCGATGCCGCCGCCGAAGGACCCCAGGGCCTTGATGACCGCAGGCTCGTTGACGCCCAGTCTTTCCAGGCCGACCATGGCCAGTACCTGGCTACAGTGCATCCGTTGCTTGAACAGCTCAACCGCCTTTTCCCGCATTTCATCCGGCCGCATCATTTCCTCCATGCATTGAATTGGAAGGTGAATTAACATAGTGATATTTAAATGTACCCGATTCACCCCTGATACGCACAACGATTTTTGCGGCCATGGCCACGGTGCCAGCATTGATCCCCGCCATTCTGCACATCCTCCGCCCCTATGCCGGAATCAGCCGTCATCGTCCTTGATTTCGAAACCACAGGTCACTCGCCGGCCTACGGCGACCGGCCGATCGAGGTGGGCGCGGTCCGCATCGAGCGCGGCATGGTGGTCGACCGTTTCCAGGCCTTGATGAATCCCGGCTTCACCATCAGTTGGTTCATCGAATCCCTGACCGGGATCAGCAACGAACTGGTGGCGGAGGCGCCGGATTGCGAGGAGGTCATGGCCCGGTTCGCCGACTGGATAGGCGACACCCCCTTGGCGGCGCACAACGCCCGCTTCGACGGCCAGTTCCTCGACGCCGAACTGGCCAGGATCGGCCGGGAGCGAACCAATCCCATGGCCTGCACCATACTGGCCGCGCGGCGGCTGTTCCCCGAGGCACCCAACCACAAGCTCGCCTCCCTGGTCCGCCACTTGGGCATCCTCACCGACGGCACCTTCCATCGCGCCCTGTCCGACGCCGAAATGACCGGCCATCTGTGGCTTGCCCTGACCGGCCTGCTGCGCGACCGCTATCACCTGGAAGAGGTGCCCTTTGTCTTGGTACAGGCCCTGTCCCGGGTCGCCCGGACCAAGGTGGATCGCTTCATCCGCACCTACCTCGAGCAGCAGCGGATAGAGCGCCTATCCCCATCAGCGGCCTGGAGCGCCTGAACCAGCCCGGCAATACTTCCAGCCAGCAACGGATCGTCCCCCTGGTGCCTGGCGGCGGTGCGTATGCCCGGTTGCGGCTCATAGGGCAAGCCCTTGGCAATCTGTTCTGCTCTCGCCTTGATCTTTGCCAAGATTGACATACGTGATCAGCAAAGCGTCACGAAATTCCCGCGGCAGATTCTCCCACTGACCGCCGTCAGCCACTCGGCCGCCGTACGCGCCGTTGTCCGTGAACCATGCCTCAAGCTCGTCAGCACCAATCTCAGCAAGCATGACCATAGTGCCAACCATCGCCTGAGATATGCAGTACTTGGTATAGTAACAAGGTCATTCATCAGCGAACAGCACTTTTTGTTTGGTCATTTCGACGAGCGCAGCGAAATGGCAGAATATGACGCGGTCAATGGCCGGAGAGCAACGCACTCATTCCTATGCGTCGCTTGCCCGATCTGCAATACTAGAGGAATTATTCTCCTCATCCATGGCCACGGCAATGGAACAATTGCAGAAATGACGAGAATCCTCGCGGCATCTTTGATTCAAGATAAAATAGTTGTGAACGTAATGTAGTCGAATACCGAAGGTTTGTAGATTGAGTTAGTGGCATCGGTAAGATAGGTGGTATCTGCCATAGCTTTCTCTCCTTGAGTATTGATGAATATTACATGCCGTTACACATGCGTAAAAACCATTGTGGTTCAATTTGACGATAAACACACTCGTATACTCTCCATTGTTCTGGGATCGTATTCAGCGAAGGTAGGACTCTTCTGCGGGATTGATCTGTATAAACATTCTCATTTTCATGATATTGCGCATTAGGGGAAACTTTTGGAGAAACAATTTGAGGTGGGTCGAGCAAAAATCCATTTTCTACACGAGGAATTTCAGGAATATTAACAAAATCTTTCCACACGGTGAAAAGACGGATGTCATTTTGTACATATATCATACGCATCTTACGGTATTTCTTTTCAGGTTCTATAACAATTTTTAATTCACAATACTTAGCATTTCGGTACATTGTAAAATCACCGTTATGTATTCTATAGAAATCTTCCTGAGCTGTTTTAATAGAATAGGGATCAGGATACCAGCGGTAAGTTTGACTGATATATTTTATTCCAGCACGCTTCATTTCATCAGCATTCTCTATTGGGAACAAATACCCTATGCCATGGCCATGAGAAACCCACGGATGTTTTCTCCATCGCTGCGTCAATTCCTCAAAATCTTCACGGTGGGCACGAAAGTGAGCAATCATTTCTTCATCTGGTGGCAATCCAGTGTTTTTAGGACTTGCATGGCAACGGTACAGCACTAAGAAGCACAAAACCGCGAGACATCCGCTATAGAGAAAAAACCTCCAAGAAGTCATGAATTTGCAATACGATTTTATGGGCTTACCTTTAGAACACCGCATACGCCACTCCAATGCTGAAGGACTTATTCATGAGCGGACTCTATGTTCTAGGGTGTCCATGAACAAATTCGATGGGCATGAAATTGATCGCAAGGCGTTGGAAGCAATCCGCATTCGGGCGGTGAAGCGAGTTGAGGCGGGAGCAAGTCCTGAAGTTGTCATGAAGGCTCTTGGGCTCAGCCGGCATCAATCGGCACAAGGCCTGCTCGCCCCTGAAGAAAGGGTTCAGGGATTGACAAATTGTTGCGCCAGCAACAGCTCGCCAGGAAAGCGCATGGGAATGGTGAATTCCTGGCGTTTTTCCCGGGGGAGTCCTTCATCGGTAACAATGGTCAGCCGGGCGGTGGTGATGGCTCTATTTTCGCCTGGTCCGCCGTAATAGTTGATATAGACCTGATACAGCCCCCGTTCCGGCGCCGGTGAGGAAAAAATCTCCGGCCCGTAGCCCGTGGTCACATCGACGTCAAGGGTGCCGCTGGCGATGGCCTGCTGACCATACCAGGCGTGTTGGCCGCTGGGGGTGACCACGTGCAGGTCGAGGTCGGTGTTGTCGGTGTCCCAGGCCAGGATAATACGGAGACGCGGCACAGGCTGGCTGGCCGGCGTCTGATAGAACTGGCTGCGCAGACGTTTTGCCCCCGTGCCCTCGCCCACCCGTACCTCGACGCTGTTGGCACCCACGCCAAAGCTGTAAGGCCGCCCAAAGGAGCCGTCGGCGTCAAGACGCAGCGGCATGGCGTTGCCGTTGACGATCAGCCGGGCCGGGGTGGCTGCTTGTCCCGCTGCCGCTCCGGCTGTTGCCGGTTTCCCGGCGCTGTCGATCTTGCCGCGGATCTGGGCGGTGGTGGAGGTTGATCTGTCCAACGCCGGAGTCGAGGCCGGATAATTGGCGATTTGCGTATACGACGCGTCAGGATCACCCGGCCGCCAGCCGTTCAACGGCGCGTCCAGTTGGGCCTGGGCGGTGGTCACGGCGGCACAAACAAGGATGGCAGAAAAAATCGCGGTTCGCATGGGATTCAGAGGATCAGAGAACGGATATGGGTTAACTCGCCGATCTTACGCAAGGGGATCACGAAACTCTCCCGTCGTTCATCAGGGGTATTTTCATCGAGAATCATGGTAATGCGGCAGGTGATGATCGGCTTTTGCCGTGTCTGTTCGTTAAAATGATAGCCGGAAGCCGCAAAATTACCCCAATAATTGACATAGAACTGATAGAGACCGCGCTGCGCCGCCGTGATGGTAAACATCTGCGGCCCGGCACCATCGACGCTGTCCACGTCCAGACCACCGCCGCCCGTAAGCGTTGGCCGTCCCCAGAAAGCGTGCTGCCCATCCGGCGTCAGCACGTGCAGATCCACCTGGGCCTGCGGGTCGTCCCAGGCCAGGATCACCCGCATTTGAGCACGGGAGCGGCTGGTATTGGCCTCATACAGTTGCAGGCGCTGCACCGAATGCCCATCGGCATCGAGGAGTTCGATGCTGTTTGAACCAGGGCCAAAGGCATAGGGCCGGGCGAAAACACCTTGGGCGTCACTGTACAACAGCAACGGATTGCCGTTGACGGCAAGCGTCGGCGCTCTGTGCCTTGCGCCCTTCGTCCCCTGGTCTTCCTGATCTCCGGGTATTGCCCGCATCTCCTCCGGCAGGTGCCCGCGAATCAGGGTGCGCCCCCGCTGCGCGCCCCGGTCGATCAGATTGAACGGATAGGCCGCCGTCGTCGCCTCATCCGCATCGGTCAAGCCGCTGTAGGTCCAACCGCCGGAAGGCGCTTCGATCGGTTGGGAGCCGGGCTGTAAGCCGAAAGCGGGTATGGCGAGAAGACAAAGCGCCACGACCAAGAGCAGTCTTTTCAGCATGGATTTCTCCTAATTCATTTCCAATGTCAACCTACGCGCCCAGCGCTCCACCAGGGCCTCGTCCTGGCCTGCGGGATGATGGCTCAAACCCAGATGCAGATATTCGTGCGCCAGCGTCACCTGGTCTTCCGCGCCTTTGAACTCGCGCAGATGAATACGGCCCCGGTCCTGTTCCGAAAAGGGCGAGCCGGAGGCGAGCCGGCAGACCTGCGGCAGCTCTTCCGGTGGCTCAAATCCGGGCAATTCGGCATACAGGCGCGGTTTCCAGCGGGATACCGCCCTGGCGAGCCACTGTTCCGCCTCCGGCATGGCCTCGCAGGGAATGCCCACCGGGTCGTACATCGCGCGCAGGACAAATCGCGGATAGGCTTTTTTCAACATCGCGTCCCAAGGAATTTTTGCCCGCCCCATGGCGACGGCCTCTGTCCAGGCCAGGCGGTCTTCCCCGGATTGATCAAAATGATACTGGGCAAAGCCATCCAGCACCAAACCGGTGGTAAAGGCCGCCGCGCCACGCGCCGCGTCGCTCGGTGGACTGGGCGAGACGCGCTGCCTGCGGGAGGAGTCATCAATGACCAGGCAATTGCCCTGACTCGTCGCGGAATGGATAAGATAGCTGCGGATCACCACCGCCAGGGCGCGGGCGGCTTCGGTTTCGCGGCCGTCGGCCTCGCGGTCGATGACCCGGGCCACATACTCATCAAGCCCCAGACGCGCCGTCAGCTTCGGCACCCCGTTGGCGGTCATCAGACTGATCTCCCCCTCGGAAAAAAAGGGCAAGGCCGCGCCCCGGCCAGCGAACACCGCGACAAAGCGCCCGGTCAACGGACCGTCCGCGACCTGTTCTCCCCCTGGCTTTTCCACCCGCAAAAGCGGATAGCGGGCAAACAGGTGAACCAGCACGCAGCCAGGCGCGCCGAGGTTCGCTCTCTGTTCCGGCCGGCTCTGCGCCAAGGCCCGCGCCAGGGTCTGGCCATAACGCGCCATCACCTCCTGGCCGGAGGCAAAACCGGCAAACCATACCGGCCTGCCATCGACCAGCCAGCCCGCGCCGCCGCCATACTTTTTGTCTGTATCGCCCGGCGGGTGCCAGGAAAAGGTTTTCACCCGCAACTGGCCGCCCAGGTGCCGCGCCACTCCGGCAGCGCTTTCCGGCTCCCGGTTGCCATCGACTACCCGCGCCAACAGCACATTCGCCGCCTGCTCGCGGGCGCGGGGCGGGATGGCGGTCAACGCCCGGATGATGCTTTCAGGGGCAACCAGCGTATCGGGGCGCATCATCGTCACATCCAGCAGCCAAGGTGGAGGATGAGGCTGGCGCTGCCAGAATCTCCGCCAATTCTCCGGGATCAGTTGCGCCGCCGGATTGTCGGTTGCATCGCCTGCATTGCGCAAGCGTTCCGGCGCGAAAAAAAGACCGCAGGAACGCACCAGTGCCGCCTCCATGCCGATGGCACCGCCCGGTGGGCAGCAGTAGGCGTTTTCTTCGCGGCGCAGTGCCACAGCAATGTCCGTCTGTTCCGCCGCGCACACATAATCCGGGACCTTGATTTGGTTCTCGCTGAGCCAGGTAAAGACAAAAAGCTTCCACAGGCTGCCGAGCGGCGTTTGTGCGGGCGGCTGGGCGCTGGCAGAGATGTCGCGCTGCTCATCGTCAAACAGCCGCCAGTGCAGAGCGCCGTTTTGCCCGTCGCGCCAGAGCACCGACAAGGCAGGAGGTTCACCGGCCTGGACGATTCCGGCAAGCAGCAGGGCAAAACCGGCGACCAAGCAGAGGCGAGAGACAACAAGCCGCCAGAAAAAACGCATGGCTGTCATTGTGCTGCCGGCCATGGCTTTTGCCCCTTTTCGCCTACTCGACGTTCCAGTATTCCGCCTTGCCGCCGTTGGTATAGGTCTTGGCGTCGGGCTGATACATGCGGTAATAGCGGGCAGGCGGCACGAGAAAATGTCCGCGTTCGCTGACCCGCAGCAGGTGGCGCAGCGTCACCTCCCTGTTATTAAGCGCATCGATTGGCACGCCGTACACTCCCCGTCTCTCCTGGGCGCGGCTGCGGCTCAGCAACTCCACGTTTTTGCCGTCTTCGCCAAGGGCGATGCTGACGCCCCAGGTGCCGGTTTCAATGACGGCCCCCGGCGGCAGCGGCACTTCCGCCAAACCGTAGCGCGATGGCGGTGCCCCGGGCAGCGCGGCCAGGTTGATTTCATCCAGATAGAGCGCCCGCGTCGAGAGCGCCTCTCCTGGCTGCACCGGCACGGCAGTGAAGGTCGACCGGCCGCCCTCTTCTTTTTCCTGCACATCAAGGCGGTACAGTGTCCGGGTCATGGTGACGGGCAGGGAGCTTTCAGCGTTTTCCGTGGCAACAAAGTGCAGCGAAGCCGTGACCGGCACAACTGCGTCGCGCAGGCGTACACTCGTGGGCAACGGCTGACCATCGGGCCACCGCCATACCTTGGCCGCAGAGCCAGCAAATGAGGACTCCGCCGCAACCGGTTGCCAACCGTCCACCGGTTGCGCCTGGCTACGCTGAGCGCCGCTCAACCCACCCGTCACCCGCAACGCCTGCCGCGTCCAGACCAGGGTCAAAGCCCGGTCGAGCGTCGGGGTGGCAGCGCTCGCCTCCGCGAGAATGCCGGGGGCAGCGGAATCCGGCAGGCGACCGGCCAAAAGAAGCAGGGCCTTGGCCGAAGCCAGATTGCTGGTCGCCAAAAGCGCCGCCGCCGCGTCCACTTTGGCCTTGAAATCCGCTCCCACATGCACACCCGCTTTTTGGGCGGTCACGGCGGTGATGAGTCGGGCGTACGCCAATCCCAACGGGCTGTCAGGTACGGCGAGGAGGACGCTGTCACGGGGACTTACCATCATGTCGGCCTTGTTGTCGGCAACGTTTGCGGATGCGCTTGCGATCACGCCTTCCACCTGGGTCCGCACCGGCAAACCAATCTGCCCGGCGAACCAGAGGGCCAGGGCGCGATGCAAAAAAGACGTATCCTTGGATTCCCGGTACACGTCAAGCAGGTGTTCCCAGTGCTGCGCCGGGATTTCCAAACCCAGCGCCGCCGACGCCAGCCGGTCGGCATAGTAGGCGTATGCGGTCATCAGGAGATCGCCTCTGGTGCCATCGCCCCACCAGCCAAAGACCGCCTTCGGTCCGGCCATGGCGATCAGGCGCAGCCGCTCGCTGCCGAGCACTTGCCATGACCGCCCGCTTTCGCCCTTCGGGGCTTTATCCGGGGCGAGAAGCGGCGCGGCAATGGCCAAGGGAATCAGACGACTGGCGGTCTGCTCGACGCAACCCCAGGGGTATGCGACCAGTGAATCGGCAATCCTGAAAAAATGCTCCTGGCCGCCGGTAAACAACTGCAACCGCAGGTCGCCGGCGTCAGCGGGCAAATTGAGCGCCGCTTCGCCGTGGTCGAGCTTGACCAGTTCTTCCCGTTCGCCTCGCCAGAGCGGGGAAATCGTCGTCAGCGTCGTATCGAGGGCATCGACCACCGTGTCATCTTCCCGCACCTCCAGCCGCGCCTGCCGTGCGCCGGCAAAGGGCGGCAGGGTGCAAGGCAGATAGGTCACGCCGTGCGGCAGCGTCACCTCTTGCCGCAATTTTTGGTCGGCCAGCCAGAGCACGACTTCCACCTGGCGCGCGGCATCGCTGTTGTTGAACAGTGCCAGCGAGGCGACGGGAGCATCGCCTTCGCGCATCCAGACAGGCGATGTCCATTTACTGTAAATGGGTTTGTCGGAACGGATGAACCCCGTCTTCTGCCCATAGGCCAGATCGTTTTGCTCGTTGGGCGGCGCCAGGCTCACGGCGCGGACGGTAATCCGCCAACGCGACAGGGCGTCCGGCATTTTGAAGGAAAAGCTGGCCCGTCCTTGCTCATCGGTCATCAGGGTCGGCAGCCAGGCGGCGGTATCGGTGTCGTCGCGGCGGGCGCGTTCCAGCACCTTGACGCCGCGTTCGTTGTACTGATGCCTGCCCGGCGGTTTGCGGCCGGCATAACGGCTGTAGTCCATGGCCTCATCGTAGGTGATGAAGTTCATGCTGGCGCCGGTGCGGACGTTGTTGCGGCGGATATGCTGGAAAAATTCGCCGATATCGGGAGCTATTTCCGCTTGCAGGGCATAGATCATCTCATCCACCACCGCGACGGTGAGCATGGCCTTCGCCGGTTGTCCCTGGTAGGTGGCGTCGATGTTCACCGTTACCGTATCGCCGGGACGCACCACCTGGACAGAGGGGGAAATGTTCAGATCTATCCGCGGCGTCTCGACCACTATGCCGGCATTCTGGAAAACGTATTCGCCGTTTTTCACATAGACCGCCGATAAGGTGGTGTTCGGGGCATACGCCTTGGCGATCGGCAGCCGCAACTTCCATTGATTCGGCGCCAAACGTTCGGCGTTGACCCAGCCGGCAGCATCTTCTCCCGCCTGGGAAAGCAGCGCGCTCTGTTCCACCTTGTCGCGCTCCATGGTGAGCAGCGCCTCGTCAACCGGTTCGGAAAAACTGACCAGCACCTCGGCCGTTTCCCCGGCCTGATAGCGTTCTTTGTTCGTCACCATTTCGATGACGCCAGGGATGACCGCCAGACCGTCACCGCTGGCCCAATGGGCGGCGGCAGCCACGATGTTGCCGTCCGCGTCGCGCAAGGTCAGCGAATACGAACCGGCTTGATCAAGGGCAAACGACCAGTCGCGGGCCGTCTGATCAAAGGGCCCCGTGGTCTTCTTCTGGTTTTCCAGCCGGATGATTTCCCAACTCGCGGGCGGCGACGCGCCATCCTGTTCCGCCTCCAGGCGCAGGTGGACGGTTTCACCGGGCTTCGAGAATTTACGGTCGCTGATGAGCCGCCAGGCGGCTTTGGCGCGTTCCACCAAAAGCTCGCTGGACTTGCGGACACGGTAGGCCGCGCCGTCGGTTGCCAAAAGCGTGAGAATCAGCCGCGACGGTTCGGTAACCGGCGGCAGCAAAAAGTGCGCCTCACCCCGCTCGTCCGTGGTCAGGTTCGCGGTGGTGAGTTCAACGGGAAAGAGGCCGCTATAGCGTAATTCTCCTGCGGTCATGGTGAGCTTCTGCGCCCGCAGCGTCAGGTCCACATCCGCCGACGGCACCGGGTCGCCGCCCGGATAGGCGAGGCGGATCGTGCCGCCCACTGCCTCGCCGGTTTTGAACGCCGGTTTATCGGGCGTTACCGTGATCTCGAAATGCGGCTTGACATATTCGGTCACCCGGAAGGCGGCGGTGTAGAGATCGCCCTCATAGCGCAGGCGCATCTCGTAGCCGCCGGCCATGGCATTGTCCGGCAGGCGGAAGACCGAGGCAGCGCCCGTGTCGGCGACAAGCGCCATCTGGTCGTGCCATATCTGGCTTCCCTGCGGATCGTAAATGTTCACCTCGACATTGCCGGGACGGACCGGGGCCGAGCGCGTTGCCGACAGATAGGTTCTGGCAAAGCACTTGAAAGAGACGAAGTCGCCGGGACGGTACAGGGGACGGTCAGTGAAGGTGTAGAGCTTGGTGGCGTAGATCTCGCTGTCATAATAAAAATTCTCCGAGACAAAAACGCCGCCGCCGGCGTCCTCGCCAAGGATATAGGTGCGTTCAGGACTGGTATGGGCCAGGGTCAGCAACCCTTGGTCATTGGTGGCGCCGGAGGCCAGGATACCCTGGCCGTCGGTCCATTGCAGCTTGGCGCCCGCTACTGGCCGGCCGCTGGCGCGATTTGCCGTCCATGTCACCAATTCGCCCGACGACAGTTTGGTAACGGCCACGGTATCCGACACAAAGACGAGGGTCACGGCGCGGTGCGCCCCTAAAATCGCTTCCGCCAGGTAGAGTCCGGGCAACAGCTTGCCCACTGGAATATAAAAATTGCCCTCGTTCTTCGGCATGAAATCACTGCTGGAACCTTGCAGCTTGGCATCCGGTACCGGAATATTTTCCGCGCCTTGCAGAGGATAGCGGAATTCGCGCACCATGACGAAACCGGGGAGCGGCGCGAACTGCGTCACCGGGCGGTAGTCCGGCTGAGCGAAGCGGGTTTTGAGCGATGGGGTGCCGGCTGTCACCGACGTCCGGATTTTTCCCTCAAAAATATCCCGCCAGGCCAGCCGCGAGGTGTTCCAGGAATTGGCCCACAGGTACGAAAGGGTGTTGGCCATGCTTTCCGGCTGCGGATTGGCGCTGGTCTCGATCCGATGCAGGTTTTTCTGCCGCCGCAGAAAATCGAGCGGCTCCTGAATCCGGTACAGCCTGACATCGACGCCGCCGTACTCCGAAGACGCCAGCTTCGACGGCAGCTCCAGCCGCAAAAGGGCCTCCTCGTCCGGGCCGAATTGCTTATCGGTCAGCACAAAAAAAGGCGAACCGGCGCCCGGCGTATACCAGGGAACCGCCTGGAGCGAAGAGGTGGAGCACAGCAGCGTCATGAAAAAAAGGACGAGCGGGAAAAAGCCGATGCGATTCATAATGACAAAAAGAAAGTGAGAATTTATGGGCGCATGCCCGATCATCGCAAAAAGGTCAAAGAAAACACGCCGATAAAATTCGGGTTATCTTCTTCCGGGCGCCAGCGGGTATCCGGCCAGCGGCGCAGCTCGGTCAACGGGACGGCACGCAGGCCGTTGTCTTCCGGGCTGGGCTCGGCGCCATTATGGTAGACCACCCGCCTGCCTGTCCACAGCATCAGGTGCTGGGCCGTGCCCTGATCGAAGAAAAACATGTCGGCGACCCGAGCCAACCGCGGGTCACGGCCAATGGGGATGCTGTTTTCCTGGATCAAACCAATGGCGTTGACAAAGGCCCCTTCCGAGCCATCCGGGCGCCGCCAGTGATGGCGCAATTTCAGCCGCGTTTTTTCCGGGGCCAGGTCAGGCGGCACAGGCCCGTGGATGCCCATGGCCTGACGCCAGCGGGCATCGTGGGTCGAAAGCGCCTCGGCCACCGCGAAACGCACCAGCCCGGCGCAATCCCGTTGCTGCCACTTCGGTGTCGGCCCGTATGTGACCTGAGCTTCGGCAATCCGCACGATCCATGCCCGCAGGGCGCGGCTTTCCTCAGCATTGAAACGAACAATATCGCTCTGCGGGGCTGGGGTTGTGACCGGCAACGCCAAGGCGAACGCGGGCACAGCCAACGAGAAAAGCGCCGTACTCAGGCCCGCGAGCAGGCAGCGGCGGTCAAGCCGCACCTCGTCCGGCACAACGGGATTATGCCCATCCGGCGCGTTCATGGCCGGATGGCTTCACCCGCGGCTTCGGCTTCGGCGGCACTCGTATTCGTGGCGTTCGCGGCCTCTGCCTTCCCGACACTGGCCCAACGCAGCGGATACCACCGCCAGGCAGCAGCGGAGAAATCAAAGAATTTTTTTCCGGCGCGGAAGCTCACCGCCTGTGGGGGGTAACGGGTCAGGGCCTGAAGACGCGGCGTGAACAGGAATTCAGCGACATCGCGGAAATTATCCGCCCCATCTTTCGGCGCCGCCTCAAGAATTTCTCCGCGTATGAGTTCGGCCAATATGCCGGGATTGATCAAGGCGATCACCTGACCGCCATCCGGAATCGACATATCATCGGCCAGTGCCGGGAAGTTCTTCGCAGCCACTCCCAGCACCTTGTTCACCAAGGCCGCGTCGGGAGAAAAGAGCGCGACATCCCTTGCCTCCTCCTGCCCCGCTGTGAATGACCAGACAGCCACCGCTGGATGCAGAAAACGTTTGCCGGATTGCGCTGCTTCCGCGCCCTCTGTGCTGGCGCCGTAGGCCGAAGGGACACTTCCCCGCCACATGCCGCCGTCTGATCCGGAGGTGGATTCGTCCGGCTTGACCACTTTGGTGGCTGCCCGCGACAGTTGTAGCAGCTCTTCTTTTTCCTCGGCGGAAAACGGTTCCTGGGCGGCGGCGGCAAAGAGCGGCGTATACAGACGGCTGCCGCCATACCAGCAAACCGCCGCCGGGCCGAATTTTGCCAGCAAATCGCCGATGCGCCGGGCATCGGTGGCGTTGCTTTGCCCGCGCCACTGGGCCGCCACATCGGAGAGCGCCGCCCAATCCACCGGCAGCACGGCGCAGAAGGCCGCGCCGTGAGGCAAGGCGCGCCACAACGGGGTATATTGCGCCGTGGCCGCTTCGGCATTCAGCAACACATCGCTTTGCCGGTTACCCTCGGCATCAAAAAACAGATGGAAACCGCCCAGATCCGGCATGAAATTCTCATAGCCAAAGGCCAGGGTCTTCGCGGCGACGACAATTTCGTGCCCTTTTTCCGGCAGACCACCCAACAGATTGAAGGATTGAGCAAAGGCCGAAGGTTGGCCGGATGTTTCAGCCAGCATCGCTTTGACGATATTGGCGATCTCTTGCTGCCGCCCGCTGAGGCCGCCCGCCTCCACCTGGGCCTCGGGCAAGAGACCGTCGGAAACCACCACCACCCGGTCGCCCCGGGTAAACAGGGTAAGGTGCTGATTGCCGTAGGAAAGCTCCAGGATGGAGGCATCCATTCCTGGCCATTGCCCCGCCGACGTCACCTGCGTATGGAGCGGCAAGAGCAGGGTGATGGTCCGCGCCAGGGTATTCTGGGTCATCGCCACCGCGAAATGCCGCAGCCGCCCGCGTCCGTCGTTCCATAGGGCGGCTTCGGCGGGCGCGTCGAGCGCCATTTCGAGGAGCCGCTCCGGCAACTGCAGCTTGTTTTCATAGGCAATGCGCCGCAGGGTGCCGCTGAGGGCCAGCTTGCCGTCGTGATGCTCGTAGTAGTTGACGAGATCTTCAGTGAAGACATCCTTCGCCACCGGCACGCGCAAAAGATCGCGAGGTAATTTCGCCAGCGATGACGAACGGATCAGAGCGTCAGGATGCCTCAGGTCGACGAGGTCGGTTTTGCCGACCACTACTGCCCGCCGTGCCTTCAGCCTGGCGCTGGATGCGGAAAAATGACGATGATAAAGCGCTGCGCAGGCTGCCGCCGCCAAACACAGGACCACAAGTAGTACAATCTTTTTTCTGGAAGGAGGCATGGTCAGGCAAGGATGAAGGAAGGAGCGACGCCCCGTTGCAGGGCAAAATTATCTTGCGTTTTATAATCCGATTACCATCGGACTTCAGCAATTTTTTATAGAAGACCGACGGGTTATTCTGCCGACTATGCGCTCCGTCCCTCTCTATCCGCCGAGCAAAGCGCGCTTGCCCCAAAACACCCTCTGAGCGCAACTTCCCGAATGGACGGATAAAATTCGAGATTGTCTCCCAAAAGGATATTGCCCACCTAAAACCGTGCCGTAAAAATTCTCTGGCGGGCTCTTATTTCTTTGGACATAGTGCATTTTCATGTTGATGAATTTGCACAATACGCCCTCTGCGGATCGCTCTGTTCCAGGATCAGTATCGATCCATCAAGTTCTCAATGAGCCGATCAATATATGCTTATCATTTTGTTTCGGCAGATATATAACTGGACATGATCACAGAAAATGTGCTGGAAGCGCCTGACGATGAACTTGTGTGCTGGTGTGCGGGGGTTTCTGTCAAAAGCATCCGAGAGGCTGTGCAAAATGGCGCGCTCACCTTGGAAGATATTCGCGCGGCGACCGGTGCTTGCATCAAGGGCGATTGCAAAAATACTAATCCGCGCGGCCGTTGCTGCTCTGTGGAGATAGTCAAGTTCTTGCCTCGGGGGAAGAGAGAAAAAACTGTGGAATGCCCCTGTTGCCATAACCAGTCGATTATTTAATGGAGGCACCATGTCTGACTTTTCTCTCAATCCCCAAAATACTGCGTTGGTCGCGATCGATCTGCAGAATTCGCTTATGGGACATCAAACGGCTCCACATTCTGTTGAGCAAGTCGTGCGATTGAACCGGCAGATTGCAGAGGCGTTGCGGACCAGTGGCGGGCTTGTGGTGTGGGTACGTGTTAACTTGAACGATTTCCTGAGTCTTCCGGTCGATCAGCCGCCCCAGTTTGGAAGCCAGCCATTGCCGGCGGAGTTCTCTGAAATTGCGCCGTCCGCAGGCCTCGAAGAAGGTGATCTGGTGATTACAAAACGGCATTGGGGCGCCTTCGCCAACACAGCGCTTAAAGAGCAGCTCAGGCTTCGCGGCATCGGAACGGTGGTGCTGACCGGAATTTCGACCAATGCAGGTGTTGAGTCAACGTTGCGCCAAGGCACAGGTCTTGGTTTCGCATTCGTCGTGGTCGAAGACGCTTGTTCGGGACAGGATAGTGAAGAGCATCGCTTCGCCTTTGAAAAAATCTTCCCGCGCCTAGCCCGTGTGCGCACTGCCAAAGAGGTCATCAAGGCGCTCGGCTGAGCCGCGTTGGACATAAAGAGGAGCGAACAAGAATGGGGATTCTTCTGGTATTAAGGAAGAAAAAATCAAAAAAAGGAACCCGCATAACGGGTCATGCTTGGTGGGCGATACAGGATTTGAACCTGTGACTTCCACCGTGTGAAAGTGGCACTCTCCCACTGAGTTAATCGCCCAAGATGAGAAGCAAAAATAACAGAATTTTGTTTAATCTTACACGATGACTGGCGGCTTTTCAAGTTCACTGTTTTTCTAATTTTGACCAGGTACGTGACAAGTCCCATCCTTCAGGATAAAGACTCTGAACGGCAGCCGCCCGGCTCGGGCTAGGATCTGTCAACATGCTATCATTGGCTGTCCAAAAATATGAGGTTGATTATGGGAAGACCAAATGACAACCACTCCATGCAGAGATTAGAGCTGCCCCGCCCCCCCCGAAAAATGCAGTTTCCAATTGGAGGGCTGATAATAGTTTTTGTCATCATTCTTTCGACGCTGTCACTTGTCAACCTGAACAGGTCTTTGAAACAAGAAATTGCGTATGTCAAAGAAGGGTTTGACAACCACATAAGAATCGCGACTGAAACACTGGTCAGTTCATTGAACATAATCCGTCAAATGTATTTGGACGGACATATTTCAGAAGAAATTTTAATGGAAAGCGCCAAAAGGCTGGTGCGTGAAACGCGGTACAGCAGTGCGCCGGAAAAGAAAAACGACGGTTACTTTTTTGCCGACACAGCCAAAGGGTTTTGCGTAGTTCACTATAACCCCGCAAACGAAGGTATTATGCGATGGAATTTGCAAGATAAAGAAGGCACATACCTGATCCGAAATTTTATAATGCGAGGGAATGAAGGCGGCGGCTACACCGAATTTTATTTCGGTAAAATGGGCGATGAAAAAGGTTCGTATCTAAAAAGGGGCTACACCCTAAAATATGAACCTTACGGATGGTATATCACTACCGGCAATTACTATGAGGATATAAATAAAATCATTGCGGAAATTGAGCACATAAGACGCACGGATTTTACTGTGACTATACTCGTCAGCCTGATCATCTCCATCGTGGGGCTGTTGCTAATGCACGAGCATAAAAAGATGGAGAAAAAATCCGCGCACCACAGCGAGCTGATTGAGATTACGAATAAAGTCGCGTTTGCGTTGCTCGCTCCGGTGAGTGGAAATGATTTCAAGGATTCGCTGATTCAATGCCTGGGTCTGATTGGCAAGCACATGGACGTAGACCGTGTCCAAATTTGGCAAAATGAAATGGTTGGCGACACCCTCCACTATACCCTCAAGTATACTTGGGCTTCAAATATCGAACTTGATAACGATCTCGTCCCGATTGGGACAAGGCTAAGATACAGCGCCGCATGGAAGGAGATATTCCAGCGCAACGGTATTATCAATGGGCCTGTCTCAAAATTGCAACCGGAAGACCGGAAGGCTATGGAATCCATCGGCTTAAAATCCACGCTCACTATACCTTTACACCTGCGAGGCGAGTTTTGGGGGATAGTCTGCATTGACGATTGTAGGCGGGAACGTGTTTTTTCAGACAGCGAGATAAATATGCTGAGATCCACGGGTTTAATGCTGGAAAATTCAATTACCCGTCATGAGCAGTCTATCCAGCTCAGCAACATGAATGAGCAGCTCACCGACGCGCTTGAACGCGCGACAGTGGCAAGCAAGGCGAAGGGCGACTTTTTATCCAACATGAGCCATGAAATGCGGACGCCCATGAACGCGATTATCGGCATGGCTTTTATCGGAAAAAAAGCGAACGATATAGAACGCAAGGATAACGCGCTGCATAAAATCGGGGACGCATCGGCCCACCTGCTCGGCATCATAAATGATGTGCTTGACATGGCGAAGATTGAGGCGAACAAGCTGGAACTGATGCATATTGAATTTGATTTTGAACATATGCTGCAAAATGTGCTGGCGTTTATTCAGTTCCGCGTGGATGAAAAGCAACTGCGCCTCTCTAAAAATGTGGACAGCGCTATCCCACGTTTCCTCGTAGGGGACAGCCACCATTTGGCGCAGGTCATCACGAACCTGTTGTCCAACGCGGTAAAGTTCACGCATGAAGGCGGCGAAATCCGGCTTGACGCTGCGTTAATCAATGAAACAGAGGGCGAGTGCGAACTGCGTATCGAAGTTGCCGATAACGGGATAGGTATATCGCGGGAACAGCAAGAAAAGCTGTTCTCGCCGTTTGAACAAGCTGAAAGCGGGATAAGCCGACAATATGGAGGCACGGGGCTTGGGCTTGTTATCTCTAAAAGCATCGTTGAGCTTATGGGCGGTACGATATGGATCAGATCGGAGATTGGCAAAGGCGCACGGTTTATTTTCACTGTGAAAGCAAAGCGTGGCGATAAAAGCCCAACAACAACCGAAGGAATGAATGACGGCGTAAATACTGACAACGCCGTCGGCATAGGCGAATTCGGGGGGCGGAAACTGTTGGTTGTCGAAGATGTTGAGATTAACCGTGAAATCCTATTGGCTTTATTAGAAGACACAGGGCTGGAAATTGACTGTGCCGTAAACGGCAAAGAGGCGCTGATGATGATTGAAGCCACACCTGAAAAATACGACATTGTGTTCATGGACATGCAAATGCCGGTTATGGACGGGCAAGAAGCAACGCGCCGCATACGTGCCCTGCCCGAGAGCCGTCGCGGGAGGCTGCCGATCATTGCGATGACCGCGAATGTCTTTAAGAGTGATGTGGACGCATGTTTCGCGGCGGGTATGGACGACCATCTTGGCAAGCCGATCGATCTTGACAAGGTGTTAGAAAAACTGCGTAAATATTTAGGCAAACGCAAATAGTTCATACACAATTTGTTGCGCGAAGCCCTTGGCGAATGCGTGTGACGTGGTCGAAGAGATAAAAATATTGAACAACCAAATAAAAAAGGGGTGTAAAAAAAAAATACGTTGCTTGGCAATTATAGCCTTAACTATTTTTGTTACACTGACAGGTTGCGAAAAAACTGCTGAACAAAAATCATACAATCCTGTGGTCAGCTTCACGACGTATGCGGTTCTTGTATCCGTAAAACGACTTGCCGCCTTTCTTGCGCATACGCAAACAGTATCTTGTCGTCAAATCCATAGGGATATTTGTCGCCAAGACCGTAAAAATATTCCCGTGGCCTCCCACTACCGTGCCTCCCACTAAAGTGTAGGTTTGCTTGGTTGCGTCTGCCAGGTACTGTACCGTTGCCATAGTAGTCTCCCGGTATAATTTCAATGACCATTACATAGACGAAGGAACCAGTGCGCATCAATGGGCCGATGCACACATTCATACTCTTTCCAATCAGGGGGGTAATAGTTCAGGGACGAGAACACTCGGACCTTATAGCTGTATGTTCCATCTGTCCTCATTGGCCCGAGCAGGTAGCCCTGCTCGATTCGGGGCGGCTCGGGGAAATGAAGATAGTCTTTCCACACAGCGAAATAGCGCCAGGATCCGGCAAAAAACGCTTTGTTCCTTAATGTTTTCTTAATACGCAATACACTATATTGGTAATCGAGCAAGCGGCACTTGGGCGGCGGCAGGTGTGCTTTTTGGCAGTCCATTGCCAGCTGTCGCTTCTCCTCGCGAGTTTTACCCCCCTTCACCCCCAAACACGAATTACCGCCCAAATGCCATTGTTCCAGTGCGTCAAGGCATGTATCAAACATCGCTCGCGCCCGTTGCGCCGTGGCAAGGGTGTAAGGATCCGGCAGCCAAAACAGAGGGATATAATCGACGCCTCTTAGCCCTAACCGCTTCTCAAGTCCCTGTGTGCCTTGCTCCTCGGTTGGCCAGCTCAATTCCGGCGAGTGTTCCCGTTCCACAAAGGTGCGATAAAGGCGGATTACTTCTTCGAACTCTGCCCGGTGCGCTTGAAGATAGGCAATCATTTCCTCATCAGTGTACAACTCCAGCGGCACCCGGCGGGCATACCACCCAAAGAAAATGGCAAGCCCCAGACAGATGCCGGCAATCACCTGCGTCTTCCGACGCCGCCAGAAAGGGCGAGGGCGCCCTATATAGGTTGCTTGTTTATGATTTTCCATGATCAACCCCAAAAACGGATCGCCACCACATCGCCCCGGGCGGGTTCGGAAAACAGATAGCGACCGCGCCAGCAGAAGTTGAAACCGCCGTCCCTATAGGTCGGCTCCATGCTTTTCCCCTGGATGTGGAGGGGAAGCAACGCTTGGGTGAACACCACCACGGCCGCCAGAGTCACCAGAAAAAGCCGCAGCAGGAACAACCGGCTCAGAGCAGGAAACAGAAAACGGCGCAATGTGGCTGCACTCATGGATTCTCGATAATTGTTCAAGGTTGCTTGCGAGCAAGAGAGCGATATTGACTGTGGCCTGCCGTGCGCTACCTGTTGCATGGTAGCACAGATTCCCCGAAAACACCGTTCAAACTCACCCTTGGATGCGGCCAGCTTTCCGGGCTGTGTATCAGGCAGTCGGCGCTTGGCATTTTCCCACAACGCATCGCCCCTGCATCCGCCGTTCGACTTTGTCTGTTTCCAGACAATCTCTGCTCGCCATTTCTTCGGCCTCTGGTATAGTTTCCCCCCATTGCATCTATTCCCTGCCCTTTCATCCGGGCGTATTGTTTCACTTTTCCGTTCTTCCTTGGGACCGACCTCATGGGCATCGCCACCGACATTATTCTTGTGGTTCTCGTCGCCTTCTTCTGCGGCCTCCTTATGCAGCGGCTGCGTCAGCCGCTTATTCTCGGTTATATCCTTGCCGGAGTGATCCTCGGACCGCACACCGGCGGCCTGACCATCCATGAAATACATGAGATCGAGCTGTTGGCCGAGATCGGCGTGGCCCTTTTGCTGTTTGCCCTGGGGTTGGAATTCTCGCATAAAGACCTGAAGCCGGTCAAATGGATCGCCCTGATCGGCACCACTCTCCAGATGGCTCTCACCATCGGGCTCGGCATCGGCATCGGCCGGTTGATGGGGTGGGACCACAAGGCGTGCATTTGGTTTGGCGCCCTCATTTCCCTGTCTTCCACCATGGTGATCCTCAAAACCCTGATGAATCAGGGATGGATTGGCACGCTGTCAAGCAAGGTGATGATCGGGATGCTGATCGTACAGGATCTGGCGGTGGTATTCATGATCATCATCCTGCCGCTGTTGGACCATCCAACCGCGAGTCTGACCTCTCTCGGACTGGCCACGCTCAAGGCCGCCCTGTTTCTGACCGGCATGTTCGTTTTCGGCATCCACCTGCTGCCATGGCTGATGCGCCAGATCGCCAGATTCGGTTCCCGCGAGCTGTTTCTCCTGGCCATCATCACCATCGGCCTGGGCATCGGATATATCACCTATCTGGTCGGCCTCTCTTTCGCCTTCGGGGCCTTCATTGCCGGCATGGTGTTGAACGCGTCCGACTACGGGCATCAGGCGCTGAGCGACATCATCCCCCTGCGCGATGTGTTCGGTCTGCTCTTCTTCGCCTCGGTGGGCATGCTGCTTGACCCCAATTTTCTTTTCCACCACTTCGGCGCCATTCTGGTGATGGTCATCCTGGTCAGTCTCGGCAAGGGATGCATTTTCGCCGCGATCTCGTGGTTGTTCCGCTACGGCAACGTCATTCCCATCGCCGTGGGGCTGGGCCTGTTTCAGATCGGCGAATTCTCCTTTGTCCTGGCGCGCATTGGACTGGCGACCGGTTCCATCAGCGTGGACCTGTACAACATGGTCCTGACCACCGCGGTGCTCACCATGATCCTGACCCCCCTGGTCTCGAATCAGACGACCAAACTGTATGCCATCAAAAAAAAATGGTTCCAGAAAGAGACGCTGGAATCGATCAATTTCCCTGACCAGGGGCTCGAAAAACATGTGGTGATCGCCGGCGGGGGACGGGTGGGATTGCAGATCGCCACCACTTTGCACCGATTGCACATCCCGTTCGTGATCATCGAACTGGACCAGAGGCGGATCGAACAGGCCAAGTCGGCTGGCTACGCCGTGGTCTACGGCGACGCCAGCCACGAAATCGTCCTCAATGCCGCTTCCATAGCCACGGCCTCGTTGCTGGCGGTCACCATTCCAGGCATGGTCGAATCGCAGAGCATTGTCAGCCATGCCCGGGCACTCAACAGCACGCTCCCCACCGTAGCCCGGCTCTCCAATCCTGATTTTCTGGACATCTTCAGCGAGCTTGCGGTGACCGACCTGGTCTACCCGGAACTCGAGGCCGGCCTGGAAATGACCAGGCAGGCCCTGCTCATCCTGCACGTTCCGGTGATCGAAATCCATCGGCAGACAGAAGCACTGCGACGCGAATACTATTCCAGCCGGATCAGTCAGGAGGCCTCCTACCAAATCCTGTCCCAGTTCCGTGGAGCGGAGCAGCAATTCGATCTTGAATGGGTGGCTCTCCCGCCGGCCAGTTGCCTGCTCGACAAAACCATCGGTGAATCCGAGATTCGCAAAAAAACCGGCGCATCGGTGGTCGGCGTGCTCCGCGACGGCTTCCTGGAGCCCAACCCAGGCCCACAATACTGTTTCCAGGAAAAGGATCAGGTGGCGCTCATCGGCTCAGACGCAGCCAGGGACGCCTTTCGGACCCATTTCCTGCTTCCTGAACCAGTCGCTGAACCCCGGCTCGAAGAACAAACGGGAACTGCCGCTCTTGATGCGGCATGAGTCAGGAAAAATCCTGCTGTATGCACAACCTCGGCTGACGACCGGAACCCGGCCTCGTGCCCCTGTCTTCCCGCCCTAACACCCGTTCCCATCAGGTACCCAGTATGGATGTCAATTACCGTGAAATTCCATATAATTTCACTTCGGCCGACGACCGGCTGATCATCAACCACCTCTTTGGCTCCACAGTGTGGGACGATCTGGAGGAGCTTCGCAACCAACGGGCCACCGGCCGTTCGGCCCGGCTGGTCATGCGCTGCATCGGCGATCTCTTCATTCTCCAGCGCAACCCCTTTCTCTACCAGGAACTGGTCGACTCGCCCCGCCGCCGCCGGTCATTTTTCCGCATCGTGAAGCACGACCTCAATCTCATCGAGGCGACGGCCAAAAAGGTCAAGGTGGACTCGGTGCGAACCGGCAAGGTGGTCAATCTGGTTCGCCTCTGCCGCGAACGGATGCGCAACCTGCAAAGGGAAATCGGCAGTGTTCCCAAGACAAGAAACACCATCCGCAAACGGCTCGGCGCGGTTATCGGTCCTGAAAACGTCTGCTTCGACCCCTTCAGCCTGATCAGCCACGCCACCGACGCCACGGACTGGCGGCTGCATCTGCCGGTGGCGGTGGTCTGGCCTGACCGTGAGGAACAGGTTCCCGGCCTGTTGACCGCCATCGCCGGCCTGGGTCTGCACGCGATTCCTCGGGGCGGCGGCACCGGCCTCACGGGCGGCGCCGTGCCGGTCAGCGCCGGTTGCATCATGATCAACACCGAAAAACTCAACCGCATTCACGGGATCGACCATCGTTCCACGCCCCAGGAAAATGGCACTGCCGAACAGATGGCGGTGCTTCGCCTCGAAGCCGGCGTCATCACCCAGGACGCGATGCAGTATGCCGAACAGCGCGGACTCGTTTTCGCCACCGACCCGACCAGCGCCTGGGCTTCGACCATCGGCGGCAACATCTCGGAGAATGCCGGCGGCAAGACCGCGGTCCTCTGGGGCACGGCCATCGACAACCTGGTGGCCTACACCATCGCCATGCCCGGAACTGGCCTGGTGACCGTGCGGCGTACCCGCCATCCCATGCGGAAGATCATGCCTGAGGATCAGGTGGCTTTCGAGGTGTTCGACGCCCAGGGCACGCTGGTGCGGAACGTGGAACTGCGCGGCGACGAGATTCGCAAGAAAGGGTTGTGGAAAGACATCACCAACAAGGCATTGGGCGGACTTCCGGGCGTGCAGAAGGAGGGGACCGACGGGGTGCTCACCTCCGCCGAATTCATCCTCTATCCAGCCTATGCCAAGAAACTGACCTTCTGCCTCGAATTCTTCGGTCCGGACATGGACGAGGCCAGCAAGGTCATCGTCGAAATTTCGGAACAGTTCGTCAATCAGGGTGAGGAAGCCTTGATGGCGCTCGAACATTTCGACGAAGAGTACATCCGGGCGATCAACTACAAGTTCAAGGCGGCGCGCAGCGAAGCGCCCAAAGCGGTCCTGCTCATCGACATGGTCGGCCACACCACCGAGCAGATCCTGCGGGGCAAGGCCACCCTGCTCCGGCTGCTGGAACGGTACGCCAACACAGAGATCTTTGTGGCCAGCGACGCCGACGAGGCCAGCCGTTTCTGGCGCGACCGCAAGCGGCTCGGCGCCATCGCCGCCCGGACCAATGCCTTCAAGCTGAACGAGGACATTGTGCTGCCGTTGCCCACCCTGGCCGAATTCGCCCGTTTTGTCGATGTCACCAATATCGAAGAAGACCGCTACAATCAAGCACGCGTGGCGCACGACATCCTGGCCTACCTGCAAATCGCCGAGCCGATCGAAGACCCTGACTGGCTGGAGGCCAAAATCCCCAAGGCGGCGGAGCTGTGCGACGCGGCTTTGGCCGCTCTGGCCATAGGCGATGCCGAAACGGTCCGCGGCGAGCGCCATCTCAAGGGTCTGATCGCCGATCTGTTGCAGTTGTTCCGCGGATACCCCCGGATCAGCGCCAATATCGGCCGTATTGCCGAAGAAGGCCGGCAACGGCGGATCATCATCGCCACCCACATGCATGCCGGCGATGGGAATGTCCATGTCAATATCCCGGTGTTTTCCAACGACCGGGCCATGATGCGGCGCGCAGCAGCGGCAGCCGACGAAATCATGGCCAAAGCCGTGGCCCTGGGCGGCGTGGTCAGCGGCGAGCATGGCATCGGCATCACCAAGATGAAATTCCTCGACCGGCATCTGGTTGACCAGTTGACCGCCTATCGCAGCCAGGTGGACCCTGGAGGAGTGATGAACCCCGACAAGCTGGTCGAGGCGGATATCATCGACAAAGTCTTTACCCCGTCCTTCAATCTCTTGAAACTGGAAGCCCGGATTCTCCAGCACGGCTCCCTGCAAACCCTGGCGGCCAGGATCTCGAAATGTATCCGCTGCGGCAAATGCAAGGCCGACTGCTGCGTTTTCTACCCTAAAAGCGCCCTCTTCTTTCATCCCCGCAACAAGAACCTGGCCATCGGCTCACTGATCGAAGCCCTGCTCTACGACATGCAGCGCTCGCACTTTCCGCGCTTCAACCAGCTGAAAAATCTCGAAGAGATCGCCGACCACTGTACTCTGTGCGGGAAATGTCTCAAACCATGCCCGGTGGACATCGACACTGCCCAGGTTTCCATTCTCGAACGCGAAATTCTCAGCGAACGCAGCTACAAACACACGCCCTTGCCCACCCGGATGTCGCTGCATTACCTCAAAACCAGGAACCGGCTCTACAACACCCTCTTCCGTAAGACCATGGTCGAATGGGGGGCCAGCCTGCAACGATTCGGCGCCGACATGCTGCAACAGGCGCCCGGAACCGTGGCGGCACGGCCGTGGCGGTTGATCGGCCTGCTCAAGGCCCCGATGATGCCGCCTTCGAAAAAAACGCTGCGAGCCGTACTGCCGACGACGACGCTCAATCAGGCCCTCTTGCTCACTCCACGGGAACCGGCCCGCAAGACTGTTTTTTATTTTCCCGGCTGCGGTTCGGAACGGTTGTACGGCATCATTGCCGAAGCCGCCATCTACAGCCTGCTTGCCACCGGTGTCCGGGTTGTCTTGCCGCCGGCCCATCTCTGTTGCGGTTTCCCCGCCAAGGCCAATGCCAAGGCCAGGATGCACGACGACGTGACCTTACGCGATACCATCGTGCTCAGCCAGATCCGGGACATGCTCGGATATATCAACTTCGACGGGGTGGTCGTCAGTTGCGGCACCTGCCGGGAGGCCCTGCGCGAGCTGGGGGCCGAGGCGATCTTCGACAGCGCCCTGGTCGACATCGCTCTCTTCGTGCTTGAACAGGCCCCGGAACGGTTTCCTGCCGCTGGTGCCCCAGCGGTTCTCTACCATGCTCCCTGTCACGATTCGCTCCAAGGCGAAGGTCCGCTGATCCTCCGGCAACTCGGCGCCCAGGCGACCGCCGTTGCCGGCTGCTGTTCCGAAGCCGGAACCTTGGCGCTGTCCCGGCCGGATATTGCCGAAGCCATGCGCCAGCGCAAACGCGACCATCTCAAGACCGCAACCGCAGGCTATCGAACCCGGCGCATCATCGCCACCAACTGCCCATCGTGCATCTCCGGCCTGGGCCGCAACCGCGACCTCGGCGTCGAACCGCAGCACTTGGCCGTGTTGTTGGCCGAATCGCTGGGTGGAGCCACCTGGCGGCAGGAGTTGATGGCCTTGGCGAAAAAGGCCGAGGTGATCACCTTCTGATTGCTCACCCTACCCCAGGATCAACCCGGGGCAAAGGGCGGGCAGAGAGGCGCTGTTTTTGGTTTCAGTAGAGGATCGAATCGAGGGCGGACGGCGGAGGGGGCAGCACCGGATGGATGGGGTCGTCACCGGCGCCGCCTTTGAGCTTGAGTCCGAGCAGGCGCAGGTTGTTGTCGTCCAGATAGAGTTTCTCTTCATAGCTCCCCAGGATCACCTGGTTACGGGGTGAAACCAGGCGGACGGAGAGATACATGACCCTGTTGGCCAGGGTATAGGTGCCGACCACCACCGCCTGGGCCCGCTGCGTCCCGGCCATCTCTTGGAGGTCACGGGTCAGCATGAATTCGCCTTCATCCTTTTTCACCCGCAGGTCGCGCCGGAGTTTGATCTCCTTGACCACATATCCCCGCTTGGTAAAACCAGCGATGATATTGTTCTGGAAACTGCGGCCGAAGCTCGATGTATCGTTGAGGTTGTCGTTGTTGACCAGGGTGGTGACCAGAATCGGCTGGTCCGGTTGTTGCGGGATGAGCGGCGGAATCGCCTGGCTGGCCAGGGTGCTTGCCACATCATCACCCAAGGCGGCAAAATCGACGTCACCGCCGAGGAGAGGTTCCAGCCGGGTGCCGTTAAGCTGACTGCATCCGGTGAGCGCCAGGAATGCGGTCAGCAGGATACCCAACACCACAGATCGATTCATGCGTATCATAGAGAGGACTGCTCGGCGGGAGGAGGGTTGGCAGAAGCGTCCGCGCCGGTCAACTGGATTTCCTTCGCGGGGCCGGACTGCTGCTGGTAGTGCCAATATGAGGCGCTGTCGATGTAATATATATCGGAAAAGCGCATCAGATACCGTTTGCCATCGAGAATCGAGGAGGTGATGATCACTTCGTAATGCCCACTCGCCTGATAGTTGGCGCGAACGACATCGACGGCAGTGGCGGCGGCGATCAATTCCCACGGGGCGTTTTCGAGGACGACGATGCCGCCGGCCAGGGCGATCAAGGCCCCGGGCTTGGGCCAGTTCCAGGCGCGGAAGTCCGATGCGTGGTACACCGTCTGCACCTTGTACTCCATGGTCAGCTTGGCGTGTTCAGGCGCGGCTACGGTGGGAATACCGAAGTTGACCAACTGCGTGGTCAACAGGTCGTTGAAGCCCTCGTCAAAGGGAAAGGTGTTGCCGTCGCCGCATTTGCCCGAGCCGCATACATGGCGGACATACACCGTGGAGTTGGTATCCTGCCGCCGCATCAGTTCCTTGCTGACCCGGTCGGCGACATGGTTGGCCAGCACGTTCCACTGCTCGGCCGATTCCATTTCCTTCTGGTCGGAAAAAAACGCTCCCGGCCCACGCGCACATCCACCAGCCGCGCAACCGATGGCCATCAGCACCAGGCACACCATCCATCCGCTTCGCATCGTTTTCTCCTGAACATGAAAAGTTACAATTCGATGCCCTTCTTTTCGGATGCATCCTGCCGGAACAATAGAAAAATTATCGCCTCACCGCACAAGGCGACCGCAGCCCGGACACCATCAGCTCACCGGCACCTTGGTCCAGGTACAGTCCGCGGCGCACCGGTCAGCGCCGGCTGACATTGCAGGATTGGACGTGCGCCACCGACACGGCCAGGGCCTGAAAGAAAACCTCTCGGCCGCCGGATCGTCCGGCCATTACTGCCGGCGCTGCTCGAAGCGGGTGAACAGATGGGTCAGCACCTGGGTGGCCTGATCGTCTGCAAGCGAACCCAGCTTATCCCAGAGATCGCCGGCGTGCATATCAGTCTGCCGCCCCGCTCTCTTTCGCATCCTGCCCCGGATCCGGCGCGGATTCTTCGTCCAGGACATACCCCACTCCGCAGCAGGCAGGACATTCCTCCCGGGTAATGAAAAAACGGCTCTCGCCCTGAAAATAGCCGATCTCGCCATTACCGCCGCAGGTATTGCAGACTTTTTTCGATTCGTTCATGGGTTGCCGAACAATTACAAGAGACCTGCCGCCTGTTTGGCGGCCTGGAGGGTGTTTCGCATCAGCATGGTGATGGTCATCGGACCGACGCCGCCGGGAACCGGCGTGATGGCTCCGGCCTGGTTGAGCACATCGTCGTAATCGACATCACCGGCCAGTATTGCCTTGCCGGTTGCGGTCCGGCCGATGCGGTTGACCCCGACATCGATGATGACCGCCCCTGCTTTGATCTGCTCCGCCTTGATCATCTTGGCGACCCCGGCGGCCACGATCAGAATGTCGGCGCGGCGGGTATGGGCCGCCATGTCGCGGGTGCGGGTATGACAGACGGTCACCGTGGCATTGCCGCCCAACCGCTTCTGCAACATCAGGTTGGCGACCGGCTTGCCCACGATGTTGGACCGCCCGACCACCACCACCTCGGCACCTGCGGTCTCGATTCCCGTCCGCTGAAGCAATTCGAGAATGCCGTTTGGCGTGCAAGGCAGGAAACAGTGCTGGCCGAGCATCATCTTGCCGGCATTGACCGGATGAAACCCGTCGACATCCTTGGCCGGATCAATGGCAAACAACACCCTGGCCTCGTCGATATGCCTGGGCAGCGGCAGTTGCACCAGGATGCCGTGAATGGCCGAGTTGCGGTTGCACTGCTCAACGATCCGCAGCAGTTCCTCTTCGCTGGTCGTGGCCGGCAAGGTGATCTGTTCGGAATGGATGCCAAGGGTGTGGGCGGTCTTGTTTTTCGCCGCCACGTAGGATTGCGAGGCCGGGTCCTCGCCGACCAGAATGGTGGCCAAGCCGGGAATCAACCCATGGTGTTCTTTGATCGCGGTCAGTTCGGCCGCGATTTCCTGCCGGATCGTTCTGGCGATGGCGGAGCCGCTGATAATGGTTGCTGGCATGAAGTTGCGCGTTCACATGGAAAAGAAGGATGGGAAAAAACCTGAAAATCAGGAAAATCAAGCCTAGCATACCGGCTGTTTTTTTCAAGCTGAGACTGTAACGCCCATAACGCCCATGCCAACTCAGCCAAACCCACCCGCCCGGCCACCGGTCTCCCGGCCTGTGGCTATTTGATGATGTAGCGCTGTCCGTCTTTGTTGATATAGTCGAGCACCCTCTGCATATCCTCCGATGGCTCGCCCTTGACGATCAGGGTAATGGGACGACTGATCTCGGGCGCATTCGGGCTGTGGACCAGATAATCGGCCTGGGAGATGGGAGGAAAGCCAATGGTGCCTGAATTTCTGACGATGCGGCTTTTGATGTCTTCGGCGGTCGTCCCCATCATGGCATCCTTGGTGAATAAGGAGTCGGCCATGATATTTTTTTGAAACACCGCCACCGTGCCCGGGGATCTTGTTCCCCAAAACCACCAGGATCGGCTTGTCAGGCCCGACGACCTGCGACCAGTTCTTGACCGCGCCGCTGAAAATCCCCTGCAACTGTTCCTTGGACAGCGACACCACCGGAACATCGACGTTGGTCAGCACCTTGATCTTGTCCTGCCCGATGGTCCAACTGCGATAGACGGATGGGTCGGGGATGGCATATCCCTCTTTTTTCATCAATTCCATCCAGTCGGCAAAGCCGAGCCCACCGACCGCGCAGTGAATCTTGCCGGCGTCGAGATCTTTCCAGGCCTGGACAGGGCCGCTGGCGATAATATTCAGCTTGATGTTTCGCGCTCTGCTCAGGGGATATTCGATCTTCTTAAAGATATTCTCCACCGCCGCCGCGCCACTGCCGATGATGACTTAGCCTGCACGGGCAACGCGCTCATCCTCATACAATAGGCTACTGTGAGCAGGGTGGTCAGGAAAAATCGTGAGGCCCGTGTGGTCATGAATCATCCTCCAAAGCTCGAATTAACGCTGCCGGCCGGAAGTATCCCCTTTGATACTTCCGGCCATAACAATCGACCAACATATTGAAATAATGTTGTTTTGCCGCAGAAGTCCTTTTGCGCTCCGATCCATTGAATTTGAGAAAATTCTCAATAATATTCAAAAGAACAGGTTCAGATGGAGCATGCCAATGCACCAGGAACACCAGCCCGGGATCGGCAACCGGCATGCAAGACTACACACTTATAACCAAAATATAATCCGACCAATGGACCATACTCAATAGGACCAGGAGCAAAAAGAGGCAAAACGACTGCATGAGCGGATTTATGCCATGTCCAGGATGCTCAACCCGGAATCCTCGCGGCCCTGCCGGCTGCATGGCGGCTGTGGCCGTGACCTTGCCGATCAGCTCTCCTCCGAGCACCAAATCCGCAAAGGCGGCAAGTTGGTCTGGGTGAAAAAAGAAAAGGATGGCAGCCAGAACCATCTGCTCGACTGCCTGATGCTGGCCGATGCCTGTGCCGATGCTACCTGGACGCCCTCCCTGCCGGTGTACGTGTTGCAACTGCGGCAGGCGGAGCGGGCGGCCAATGCGCCGGCAGCGCCTCGCCGGAAAAAAGAACAGCCCCGGCCGGTGGAACGGCGCTGGGGATAAGGAGGGATAAAACTATGCCGTACACCACCACCGACCAGCATGCGTCCGGGATGAGCGCCAAACAAGGCGGCAGCAACGAAAGCCCAACCCTTGCGGGGGTTATAAAGGCCATCTGCGGCTATCTCGGCAAATCGGAAAAACGGTGCTCAAGCTGATTAACGCTGAGGGGCTGCCGGCGGTCAAGATCGGCGGTGGGTGATGCTCTGATGAAGCGCGTATTGATGCCTGGCATGCATCTCATTATGGCAGGCAATCTTTTCGGAAAAATTATGTATTTTTTCGGAAAATTTATCGATATCTCTTCGGGAAATTGGTATCTTGAAGGTGACAAAAGGAGAGAAAAAACATGATGCACAGCCGGGAAATAATCAAGATGCTGAAGGAAGATGGGTGGGTGCATGTTGGTTCAAAAGGCGACCACACCCATTTCGAGCATCCGACCAAGCCCGGCAAGGTCACTGTACCCCACCCTGAGCGCGACCTAAAACTGAAGACCATCATCAGCATTGAAAAGCAGAGCGGGTTGCGGCTAAGAAAGAAGTAAGCCCGAAAGGAGGCCACCATGTATTTTTATTTTCCCGCCACACTTGATCCACACGAGGACGGCAGCGGCCGGTATGACGTCACCTTTGTCGATCTGCCCGGATGCGTTTCGCAAGGAAAAGATCTGGGCGATGCCCTGCGCATGGCAAGGGAAGCCCTGACCTTGCATCTTTCCTCCATGCTGGCCGATGGCGACCCCATCCCCGCGCCATCTACCCTTGAAGATGCCCGCCGGGCAGATGAAGCGGAGGCGCTGGCCGAAGGGTACTCGCTTGCTCAGGGCACCATCTGGCAGCATATCAGCATCGAGGCCGAGCCGCGCAAGCCCACGGATGCTCCTGTGCGCCTGTCCATCTCGCTCAAACCCTCGATCATCGCCAAGATTGACGCATTGGCCGGAGAGATGGGCCTGACCCGGTCCGCCATGATCAACGTGGCTACCCGGGAATACATCAGCCGCATACAAGGGTGAATAATGAATATTTCTGACATGTTGAGCGTTGTTTCTCTTGTTGTTGGCATTGGAGCCATCATCCAAGGTTTTGTTTTTTATCGCTGGAGCGAAGAAGCCTCGCGCAAAACTCGGGAGTCTGCACAATCCATTGAGGCGAGCATCAATAAGATCGAAGTCCTTTTTAATACAATGTATTCCACGACCTTTGCCGCCTTAAATGAAGCCAATACAGCCATCAGGGAGCACGCCTTTCAAAAGACAGTCGACAATGAAGAACTCCGCAAGAAAGTCTCCGAGATGATATATCATCTCGGAATAAAAGAAGATGCAGATCGGTTGAGCCGGGAACTCCTTTCTGGCATCACTCGTTCAGTAGTGGAAACCATGCCTTCCACGTTTCCCACCTCACACAGTAGGGTTCCCTACAAGATCATGCCTCTCAAACCTGCCTATCAAGCGGGTAAGAATGGCGTTGTTGCCCCTGCTGCCGTCAAGAGGCCTGAGTTCTTACCTCTCAAGAAAAGAGATCCTGACGCATCATAATCAACGCAAGGCCACGTAGCCCTTGGTGGGGAGACTGTATCTCTCTCCATTAATCCGTCAAAAAATGCTGAACAGCATTAATTTCCGCGAAACAGAAGAGAAAGGGCAGGACCGGTGCTCCTGTTTTTTTGTATTAATATCTTAATGTTACTCTATCTTACTCCATTTCGTTTCATTTCATTTCATTTCTCCGAATTTTAGGAAAAAATGTTTCTTTTCTGCAAGGTAGAATAGGAGCAACTGAATCCACCTCTGATTTATTTTGCTGCCATGCCTGTGTAATTTTGTTTTTTTTAATAAACAATATTAACACATTGCAACGTTGGGACACCTCGCTGCCCAGTGCTATTTTTGACCATCTTGCGTTTCTGGCTTGCATTTTGCTTTTTCACATTCAGCGCTTTAGTAGTGGCAAAAAATATGAGCCATTATAAACAAGATGGGATACTTCAAAACTTTTGGAGGGAGAACTATGAAACTGAAATTGGTTGTTGGGCTGGCGGTATTGTTGATGGCCACCCAGGCGCATGCTGCGAGTGTGAGCGATATGTTGGAGATGTTGGATAAGAGCGATGTGACGTTGGCCGGGAACAATGCGGACAGTTTCGAGGCATCGAAAAATGCGAAGGACTTTGACGACATCAAGGGGATGTCGTCTATTGGTGAGGACCAAAACAATAATGGCGGTTCTTCATTCACGAGCACGATCGGCAATATGACCTTTACCTTTGAGATCACTTCCATTGTCAGCCCAGATCATGATCTATCTTCCGGGACGTGGACTCTCTCTTGGAGCGGCAATACCGAGGACTTGCTGGCTGACTTTGTGGTGGTTATTGACGGACAAGGCAGTGCCGCGGAGTATCGCTTAACGTGATGCTGGCTGCAGGACCTGCCGATTATCCCAATAACACCTTTCTTCTAGCCATTACGAACGGCAGTAGTGCCAGCCAGTTCAATACCATGGACTTGTACGTAGAGAACGTGAGAGGTATTGATCCGACAGGCAGCGATCCAAGTCCAGTCCCTGAACCAGCCACCATGCTGCTGTTCGGTACCGGCTTGCTCGGCTTGGCCGGTTTGTCCAGACGGAAAAAATAATTAGGCAGCGTTTTGCACTACAAAAAAAGGCAGGGTCATTGGCCCTGCCTTTTTTTGTGGTCTCAACCGAACGCAGCGCAACAAACTCTCTTCTCGCCACTCCAGCTTACCGCTTCCAAGGCTTTTTCCTTGTATATGACCAACCAAAGGGTTGTTGACCAGGCGGGATGCCTTGCAAAACCAACTAAAAATCCATCACAAAACTGTATACGCCCTCCTCTAGGCTACTTTTCACCTTCAATTCGGAGTGATTGAACACCGCCTGCATCCGTTCGTTCTCCCGCAATACCTCGGCGGTGAAGCCAGCGATGCCGTTGCGCTTGGCGATCTTGGCCAGATGCTGAAAGACAAAAGTGCCCAGCCCCTTGTTCTGCCAACCGTCGCGGACGACAAAGGCCACCTCGGCCATGTTGGTCTTCTCGTTGAGATAGTAAGTGCCAACGACGATGATCTGCTCGCCGTGCGCCTCGGGAATAGTCCCCACCAGGGCCACGTCCCGGTGATGGTCGATATAGACAAAATCCTGAATCTGGCGGGGAGTGAACCGCTGCTGGTGGCTCATGAACCGATAGTAGATAGTCTCCTGACTGAGGTTGTAGATGAGATCGCGCATGTGCGGCTCGTCGGTGGGCTTGATCGAGCGGAAGGTCACCTCGGTGCCATCCAGCAACAGGTAGGTGGTCCGGATCGACTCCTCCACCGGCGCCAGAAAGCGATTGGCGAAGCGGGCCAGATTGGGTCGAAGATATTTGGCCTCCACCGCCTCCCGGAACAGTTTTTCCCGGAAATCGGGATGGGCGATGGAAATCAGGGCCATGACCCGCTCCTGGATCGACTTGCCGTGCAGATACGCGACCCCGTACTCGGTGACCACATAATGGACGCTAGCCCGGTTGGTGGTGACCCCGGAACCGGGCTGAAGGGTGCAGACGATCCGCGATTCGGTGCCATCCCGATTGAGCGACGGCAGGGTGATGATCGCCCGGCCCGCTTCCGAGCGGGCAGCTCCCCGGTTGAAGTCGATCTGACCACCGATGCCGGAGTAGAAACGGCCGCCCACCGAGTCGGAACAGACCTGGCCGGTGAGGTCGATTTCCAGGGCCATGTTGACCGCCACCATCCGCTTGTGCTTGCCGATCACCGTGGCGTCGTTGATGTATTCGGTGGGCCGGAAACTGAACAGGGGATTGTCGTTGATATACTCGTAGAGTTTTTTCGTGCCCATGCAGAAGCTGGCGGTGATCTTGCCCTTGTCGATGGACTTCATCGCCCCGGTCACGGCGCCGGACTCGATCAGGGGAATGATCGCGTCGGAAATCATCTCGGTGTGAAAACCGATGTCCTTGCGGTTTTTGAGGAATTCCATCACCGTCTGCGGAATGCGGCCATAGCCGGGCACTCTTCCCAGACCCAGCTCGATGGTCGAGCCGTTGGGGATGAGGGCGGAGGCGATCTGGGCGATCTTACGGCTGATCTCGTTGGGAATCTGCACTTCCCGCTCCAGGATGGGATGGTCCACCGGCACCAGGATATCGAGGTCGTGAATGTCGATCTGGGTATCGCCGTGGGTCCAGGGCATGTTCGGGTTGACCTCGGCGATGACCAGAGAGGCGTTGTTGATGGCGCTGCGGGTGATGTCCACCGAAATGCCCAGGCTCACCCGTCCGTAACAGTTGGGCGGCGTGACCTGAACCAGGGCGATGTCGATGGGCAGGCTGCCGGAGTTGAACAGTTGCGGCACGTCGGACAAGAGAATCGGGGTGTAGTCGCCGAAACCTTCCTGGATGACGTCGCGGACGTTGGAACTGATGAAAAAGGCGTTGATGGCGAAACTGTCCGACATCTTCTTGTCGGCATAGGGGGCGTCGCCCTTGGTGATCAGTTGGATGATCTCGACGTTGGTCACCGACCGGGCCCTGCCGGTCATGGCCGCGATCAGTTCCTGCGGAGCGCCGCAGCCGGTGCCGATAAACACCCGGTGCCCGGATTTGAGATGGCTCAACGCCTGGGCCGGGGCGGCGATCATGTCGCTGTAGATTTCCTGCCAATCCTTCACATATTCCATGGGTCTTTCCTCTTCAGGTCAACAGACAGTGCGCCACAATGCGGTTCAAGGCTCCTCGGGGAGCGGCGCGAAGGTCATGCCGGCATCGACCACCACCGGCTCGTTGCCGATCTCGCCCACGATCAGCGGGTTGATTTCCAGATCGAGAATCTGGGGGAAATCGGTGGTCAGTTGGCTGATGCGCTGCAAGGCCACGGCAATGGCCTGGAGATCGACCTCCTTGACGCCACGCTTGCCCTGAAGCAGTTCGTAGGAACGGGTCGATTTCAGCATCTGGATGGCATCGTTCTCCGTGATCGGCGCCAGGTGAAAGGTGACATCCTTCATCACCTCGACGAAGATGCCGCCGAGACCGAACATCAGCATGGGGCCGAACTGGGGGTCGCGGGTCATGCCGATAATCACTTCCAGCCCCTTTTCCGCCATTTTCTCGACATAGATGCCACCGATGATGGCATTGGGGGCATGCTTGTTGATGCGCAGCATCATCAGATCGAAGGCGTCGGCCACTTCCTGGGCAGAACCGAGGTTGAGCCGCACGCCGCCGAGATCCGACTTGTGGACGATTGAAGGAGAGATGACCTTGAGCGCCACCGGAAAACCGATGAAGCGGGCAATTTCCACCGCTTCCTCCGGGGTGCTGGTGAGGTGTCCCGGCAGAATGCGGAAGCCGTAGGCCTTGAGAATATCCTTTGATTTGACTTCACCCAGCCGGAGGCGGCTGGTTCGCTGCCGCCGGGTAATGATCCGCTCGACCCGTCGCCGGTTGACCGGAAAGCGGACCACATGACGGGCGGGGCGATTCTTCCACTCCCCGTATTCATGCATGATCTTGAGGGCGCCGACCGCACGATCCGGTGAATCGTAGAAGGGCAGCCCGGCCGCGGCCAGCTCCTTGCGCGACGGCATGACGCCGCACCCGCCGAGAAAGGAGGCCACGACCGGGGTGGTCTCGCTGAGATGGGCGACAATCGCCCGAACCGTGCCCGCCGGTTCGGTCATGTACTGGGGCGCCAGCACGATCAGAATCGCATCGATGTCCGGATCGTTCATGGCGATGTCGATGACAGCGGCATAGTGCCGAGGTTCGGCGGCAGCGGAAACATCGATGGGATTGTCGATCAGGGCGGCAGCCGGCAGTTGCTCACGCAACTGCGCGGCCAGATGGGAACTCAACGGCGTGACGCGCATTCCTGCCTTTTCCACCGCGTCGGCGGCCACGGTGCTGGAGCCGCCCGAATTGGTGACGATCAGTACCTGGTCACCCTTGGGAGTCGGCTGCAGGGACAGAGCGGTGGCGTAATCGAACAGGGCTTCGAAGCTGTCGGCCCGGCAGATGCCTGCCCGCTTGAAGGCGGCGCCGTAAGCGGTATCCTTGCCGGCCATTACGCCGGTATGGTTGGATGCGGCCCGGATGCCGGCCACGGTGGTTCCGGCTTTGAGGATCACCACCGGCTTCTGCGCACTCGCCTCCTCAGCCGCCTTGACGAACTTGTCGCCGTCGCTGATATCTTCGAGATAGCCGACGATCACCCGGGTTTCCTCGTCGTGGGCCAGGGCCATAAGAATATCGACCTCGGTGACATCGGCCTTGTTGCCGATGGAAACAGCCTTGGACACCCCGAGTTCCCGTTCGTCGGCAATATCCATCATGGCGGTGCACAGGGCGCCCGACTGGGAAAAGATGGCCAACTGCCCGGACTGGGGTGATCGTTTGGAGAAAGACGCATTGAGGTTGATCGCGGTGTTGATCACACCCAGGCAATTGGGGCCAAGCAACCGCACGCCGCCCTTGCGGCAGATCTCGATCAGCTCCGTCTCGATGACCCGTCCCTGGCGGCCGGATTCCCTGAAACCGGAAGCCACGACAATAAGGACGCCCGCTTTCTTCCTTACCGCATCCTGCGCCGCGTCCAGGACCTGGTCAGCCGGAACCGCGACGATCACCATATCCACCGGATCCGGATAGTCTGCGAGTCTGGGGTAGACCTTTAGGCCAAACTGTTCGCCTCCCGCCGGATTAACCGGCACGATCGGTCCCGCAAACCCGCTCTGCACCAGATTGCTCATGGTGTAGTAGCCGACCTTGCCTTCGGTTCTGGAGGCGCCGATCACGGCGATCGACCTGGGCATAAACAACTTTTCCAGCATAGCAGCCTCTATTCCTCAAATGCTTCAGGGACGTGGATGGTGAAGCCAACGGCTTCAAGCGCCTTATGCACGGCCCGGATATTGTAGGTGTTGATGCGGAGAAAAATCATCGTTTTCCCCTTGCCGCCGCCATCCGCCCGGACCAGCCGGGTGAAGGAGACCTGTTTCTCCTCCATCACCCGCACCAGCTTGGACATGGCCTGGGGATCGCCATTATCTTCAATCGAAATGAGCACCGATCCCTTTTCCCCCAGACCGAACAGACGGCGATAGGCGTTCATCAGATCGGCTGTGGTGAAGATGCCGACCACCTTGCCCTCGTCGCTCACCACCGGCAAGGCGCCGATTTTGCGGGACTGGAAAAGAAGCAGGGCATCGTCTAAGGTAGCGTTGGGATTGAGGGTCAGGCAGTCGCGGGTCATGAGTACGCTCACCGGCGTGTTGTTGATCTGTTCTTCGACCCGATGCCGTTCCCCGCTGCGGGCGATGGACGACGGCCTGGCCGAACGCAGATCCCGATCGGAAAGGATGCCCTGCAGGTGATTCTGTTGATCCGCCACCAAAAGATGGCGGATACCCTTCTGATGCACGATATCGATCGCTTCGGCAACGGTCGTCTCGGGCATGACCGTAACCGGCGAGGGGGTCATATGGTACCGAATAAACATGGCGTTCCTCCCATAATCATCTCCGCTTTCCGGCTGTTCACCTTTCTGTGTCGCACTCGGCCAGCCCCAGCAGATATGCTTCGACGCAGCCGCCCAGCCGGCGCAAATTGTATCCGCCCTCCAAGACGGACACTACCCGATTCTGGGTGAATTCCCTGGCTAATTCACTGACAAAGACTCCCAATTTCCGATACAGCTCGGTGGTGTAGGCGAGCCCGGACATATCGTCGTCGTGATGGGCGTCAAAACCGGCGGCGACGACCAGGGCGTCGGGCCGGATCTGTTGAAAAAATTGATGGATTTTAGGAAAGAGACGCAACACCTGCTCATCTCCCGCGCCGGGCGGCAACGGCAGGTTGAGGATGGTGCCCATGCCGGCGCCGATCCCCCGTTCCTCGGCCCAGCCCGTTCCCGGATAGCTGAAGCTGGGATGTTCGTGGATGGAAATGTAACTGGTCTCGCCCTCTTCCTCAAAGGCGGTCTGGATGCCGTTGCCGTGGTGGGCGTCAAAATCGAAGATGCAGACCCGCCGCCGCTGGTACTGCTGTTGCCAATAACGGGCCGCGATCACGCAGTTATTGAAGAAGCAGAACCCGTAGGGTTGGTTGGGCTCGGCATGGTGGCCCGGAGGGCGGGTTTGGCAGAAAACCACCCCACCCGGTTCAGCCTCGACCAGATCGACGCCGACCAGCCCCGAACCGGCGGACAGGACGGCGATCTCGTAGGAATCGTACCCCACCTGATTATCGGGATGGTCGATGTAAGTCCGGCCGCTCAGCACGGATTCCTCGAAACGGAACAGCCAGCTCTCGGTATGGAAGGCCAAAAGTTGGTCGCGTTCGGCCGGCCGGGGCGGCAGGTGGCAGATGCGGTTGCCCAGGTATCCTTCGGCCAGCCGGTCGGTGATCCTCAGCATCCGTTCGGGCGCCTCGGGATGGTCACTGCCGCCGGTGTCGTGCCGAAAAAACGCCGGCGCGGTGATGATGGTGATGGGTGAATCGCGGTCCATTGTTTCGTGATCGGTCCTGCGCGGGTACCAAAGAAACTGGAAGATTCCTTCACAGCAATCCGGCCAACCTTACTGTATTCTTCGATAAAAACGAAGCGCTATTTTGTGCGTCCGCTCCGATGGCTGACGGATAATCCTTTTAGTTGCCGTGCAATACCTGAGTGTAACGGCCCAAGCTGTGGTATGATACTGCCTCAAACCCAATGACCGGAAGAGCGGCGTTGCCAGATTCCGGTCCCTCCTGCCCACATCATCCGCTGCCGTCGCATGATCCACTCTCCCCCTGCCGCCGACCTCTTACCAGCACAACACGGCATATCGTCGAAACCGGTCCTGGCGCTCAATCAGGTGGACAAGGGGTTCATGGTGGGGAAAAATCGGATCATCGCTCTCAATGGGGCGAGTTGCGGCATCCGGGCTGGCATGGTTACCGGCCTGATTGGTCCAGACGGGGCCGGCAAGACCACGCTGATGCGGCTCTGCGCCGGTCTGCTGCTCCCTGACCGAGGAACCTTGCGCGTCTTGGGCATGGATGTGACCCGCAACCCCCTGGAAGTCCAGGCGCAAATCGGCTATATGCCCCAACGTTTCGGCCTCTACGAGGACTTGAGCGTGCGGGAGAATCTCGATCTCTACGCCGATCTTCAGGGCGTGTCGGCGGAGACCCGAACCGAACGATACCGGCAACTGTTGTCCATGGCCGGACTGGAAGGGTTCCAGGACCGCCTTGCCGGGCGCCTCTCCGGCGGCATGAAGCAGAAATTGGGCCTGGTTTGCACCCTGGTGCAACCGCCGCGGCTGCTGTTGCTCGACGAGCCCACCGTGGGTGTGGACCCGGTTTCCCGGCGGGAACTGTGGCAGATCGTCTATCACCTGGTCGAGACCGAGTCCATGAGCGTGCTGCTCAGCACCGCCTATCTCGACGAGGCCGAACGGTGCGCCGAGGTGGTTCTCATCCACGGCGGCCGCATCCTCGGCCATGACCCGCCCGAGGCCTTCAGCCGGCAGATGGCTGGCCGCACCTGGCTGGTCCGGACGCCCGGTTCCGCCAAACGAGCCCTGCAACGTGTTTTGAGCCGCGATCCGGTGGTCCTCGATGCCCTGATCCTGGGCACGGCGGTGCGGGTGGTCAGCCATGGCTGCACGCCTCCGCTGCCGGAAATCCCCGAGGTCGAGGTGATGCCGACGCCGCCCCGGTTCGAGGACTATTTCGTGGCGACCCTCAAAGACACGACAGCAAACCGGGAGGACAACCGCATCGTCCTGCGCACGGTCAACGACCGCGCCAACGGCGGGGATGTGATCGTCGTCGACCATCTGGCGCGCCGGTTCGGCGCTTTCTTCGCGGTCGACCGGGTCAGCTTCCGGGTGCGGTCCGGTGAAATTTTCGGTTTGCTGGGCGCCAACGGTGCCGGCAAGACCACCACCTTCCGCATGCTCTGCGGCCTGTTGCCCATTACCAGCGGCACCTGTACCGTGGCAGGGATGAACCTGCGCACCGCTGCCGCTGCGGCCCGCGCCCGTATCGGATATATGGCCCAGAAATTCTCCCTGTACGGCAACCTGACCGTGCTCCAGAATCTCCGTTTTTTCAGCAGCGCCTACGGACTGCGCGGTTCCCGCCGCCGCACCCAGATCGACTGGGCGCTCGCCACCTTCGGCCTTGCACCCTATGCCGCCACCGAAAGCCAGGATCTGCCGCTCGGGTTCAAACAGCGTCTGGCCCTGGCCGTGGCCTTGATGCATGAGCCCGAGGTTCTGTTTCTCGACGAGCCCACCTCCGGCGTCGATCCGCTGGCCCGCCGCGACTTCTGGACCCAAATCAACAGCCTTGCCGACCAAGGAGTCACCGTGTTGGTCACCACTCACTTCATGGAGGAGGCCGAATATTGCGACCGCCTGGTCATCATGGCCGACGGCCGGGTACTGGCCGAGGGTACGCCCTGGGAAATGAAGGAACGCCATGGCGGCGCGCTGGATCGCGAGGCCACGATGGAGGAGGCCTTCATTGGCCTGCTGCACGATCACCAATTGGCCGGAACCGCGCCATGAAACCGGGACCGCTGCTTCGTCTCAAGGGTATGATCCGCAAGGAATGGCTGCAGGTCATTCGCGACCCGTCCAGCATTGCCATCGCCTTTTTGCTGCCCCTGCTGCTGCTTTTCATCTTCGGGTACGGGGTTTCTCTGGATGCCAAAAACATCCGGGTCGGCCTGGTGATCGAGCAGCCGGACAGCGCCTCGCTCAGCTTTGTCGGGGGCTTCGAGCAGTCGCCCTATTTCGCCCCGGTCATTCTGCCGTCGATCCAGGAGGCGGAAAACGAACTGCGGGCATCGACCATCAGCGGCATCGTCTGGCTACGCCACAACTTCGCCACCGATTATCTCCGCAATGAATCGCCGCCGATCGGCGTGCTCATCAACGGGGTGGACGCCAACACCGCCCGGCTGATCGAGGGATATGTCCAGGGCATCTGGTTCGGCTGGCTGGAACAGCAGGCGGAGCGGGCTGGAAAGCCGCTGCGCTCGCCGGTGCAACTGGAGCAGCGCATCTGGTTCAACCCCCAGGTACGTTCCACCGATTTCCTGGTGCCGGGCATCCTGGCAATGATCATGACCTTGATCGGCTCCCTGCTCACCGCCCTGGTGATCGCCCGCGAATGGGAACGGGGCACCATGGAGTCCTTGCTGGTCACCAGGATTTCGGTCAACGAGATCCTGGTGGGCAAACTGATCCCCTATTTTCTGCTCGGCATGGGCGGCCTGCTGCTTTCCCTGGTCATGGCCCATACGCTCTTCCAGGTGCCGATGCGCGGCTCGCTCTGGCTCCTGCTCGTGATTTCGGCCCTGTTTCTCTGGGTTGCCCTGGGCATGGGCTTTTTCATCTCCACCATCTTCAAATCACAATTCGTGGCGGCCATGGTGGCCCTGGTCACCGCCTTTCTGCCGGCCTTCATCCTCTCGGGATTCATCTTCGATATCCGGTCCATGCCCATCATCATCCAAGGCGTGACCCATCTGATTGCGGCCCGCTACTATGTGGCCATCCTCCACACCCTGTTTCTGGTCGGCGACGTCTGGAGCGTCATCCTGCCCAATGCGGCCGCCCTGGTGGCTATGGGGCTCTTCTTTCACGGCTTGGTCTACCGCAAGACCAGGAAACGACTCGAATAGGCATGATTGTGGGCCACCGTCTCCTCGCTTTGATCGTCAAAGAATTCCTTGCCCTGTTCCGGGACAAAAAAAGCCGGATAGCGGTCATCGCGCCGCCGATCCTCCAGTTGTTGATCTTCAGCTATGCCGCCACCTTTGACCTGGAACACGCGGCATTGGCCGTCTATAACGAGGACAGCGGCAGCTTTTCCCGCGATCTGATCAGCCGTTTCGAGCGGTCTCCTGCCTTCGAGGTGGTTGCACACCTGCGCTCCGAAGCGGAAATCAAGCCGCTGGTGGACCGCAAAGACGCCTTACTGGTGCTCCATGTCGGCCGGCAATGCTCGGCCAATGTCGCCCAAGGAGATGGATGCCCGGTGCAGGTGGTGATTGACGGCCGCAACTCCAATACGGCTATGCTGGCGCTCAACTATGTCCGTTCCATCATGACCGATTTCAACGAGGAGTACATCGAACAGACCACCGGCATACGCCTGCCGGCGCGACTCGCCATCCAGGCCTGGTTCAACCCCAACCTGGAGAGCGGCTGGTTCATCATCCCTGGCATCGTGGCCCTACTGGCGATGGTCGTCACGCTGGTGGTCACGGCCCTGTCGGTGGCCCGCGAACGTGAAGCCGGCACATTCGACCAACTGCTGGTCACACCGCTCAGACCTTGGGAAATCGTGATCGGCAAGGCCATGCCCGGCCTGATCATCGGGGTCGGCGAGGCGTCGTGCATCATGGCCGTGGCTGTTTTCTGGTTCCGGGTTCCCCTGGCCGGCAGCCTGGTCACCCTATACCCGGCGCTGATCATTTATGTGCTCGCGACCATCGGCGTCGGCCTGATGATTTCCTCCTTCTCTCACACCCTGCAGCAGGCCTTGCTGGGCTCTTTCCTGTTCATCGTGCCCGCAGTCACCCTGTCTGGTTTTTCCACCCCGATCGCCAATATGCCGGATTGCATGCAGGCCCTGACCTATCTCAATCCCATGCGGTATTTCCTCATCATTGTCCGCCGTGTCTTTCTGGAAGGCGCGGGAGTAGAGTATTTCTGGCACGAACTGTGGCCGATGTCGCTCATCGCCGTGGCGACGCTCGCACTCGCCACCTGGCTGTTCCGCTATCGGATGTACTGATTCCATTGCCCCGGCAAGACGCAGTCTATTTTGGGGTCATTGCACCCGTAGAGAGAAATGACCCCAAATCATGGTGTTGCCAGATGCTGACGCCGTTGCCGCTGAGCTGGGCGGGATGCGAGACCGAGAGCAAGGGGCAACCCGGAAGCATGCACGAGAGGATCACCAAGGCCAGCGGCAAGATCACAACCCCTCATCCCGGCTCCCTCGGCAGCCGGGATTTTTTTATATCGGCACCATGACCAGCGCGAACTTTGTCATTCTGGAACTCCAGACCAACCTTGTCATTTTGATAGACAACGACATCGCAGCAAGAAAGAACCCGTCAAAGTAAAATATATTGCGTAAGAACAGCTAGCAAGATACTCCTTGACAGGAGATGACGCTGCGGGGAAAAGGTTTAACGACTCAACCCATCGGACGGGCTGCATCGGCCAAACGAAGACAACTCCACGTTCTGGCGCAAGGGGCTGGTCCTGCATGAACGGCGGCAATTTGAGGCGGGATCTGCTGTGCTCAGCACCAGTGGCAATGATCTGATCTGGTCCAGAGCAACTGCATACCAACACACAAAATGAGGGAAGAGCGTTGGCTACCAGAGATGGCGTATCCGCTCTCCATCATGACGACAAAATAATCGTTTCAGAGAGGGGCAAGTGGTCACTTCGAAAAAGCAACAACTGAATAATTCTCGACATCATGTCAAGTTAGGTGTGCTGGTTACGCGAGTCGATCAACTGAAGTCGACCGCTCCCCCATTGTACACAAACCTCCCTTTGTCTGCAGACAGGGGATTTCGATCATCACCGCTCGGGGTACTCATCAAACCTCTCATACCCATTGCCGTCACCATCGCCGTTTTCTGCTCCGCTTCCACCGGCAAGGCCGTGACCGTGACATGGGCGAACGGCGCAGCCACGCCTGACGACTGGTTTACCGCCAAAAACTGGATCCGATCTCCCGCCGGGTATCCTGTGGCCGGCGACAACATTCGTATTGGAGACATCACCGCCAATGCCTCCAGAGATGGGGAGGTCCAAATTAGTTCGGGCAATGCCTACGGGGCTGGTCTTTATCTTGGCTACGCAACTGGAACAACGGGAAGCCTGACTATCACGAACGGAGCTTCGATTACCCTCACCGCGAGCAGCTCTGTCGGCAATGCAACTGGAGCGAAAGGAACCCTGATCGTCAACGACGGAAGCTCGTTCAGCAACGTGACCAGCAGTGCGGGGAGTCCCGCGGGCTCCACCGGTATCGTGTCCATTTCCGGACCAGGCACAACCTGGGCAAGTTCAAGCCTGTTTAATATCGGTCAGTATGGGACCGGCGAATTGACCGTGGCCGACGGCGCAACCCTGACCGCCGCTGGATTACAGATCGGATATGGCAGTGGCACGCAAACGAACGGCAATGGCACGGTGATCATCGACGGCCCAGGCACCACCGTGACCACCACCAATCGAAGTTCCTACGGCGCTTCCGTCGGCGGGTTCGGCACGGGGGCATTGACGGTCAGCGGCGGCGCCAAGCTCGACACCTACCTGGTCTATGTCGGCGATAACGCGACGGGCAACGGGACCGTGAAGGTGACCGGCCCTGGTTCAGAGTTGAACATAATGAAGTATTTTGGCGTCGGCGGCAACGGAACGGCATCCGTCACCATCAGCGATGGCGGCGTCATCAACAGCGGCACCAGCCTCGGCTATCTCTATCCAGAGTACGAAGCAAACCAGGTGGCTGCCGCGGCTGACTCGACGGCTTCGGTTGTAGTCACAGGGCCTGGTTCGAGGTGGAATGTCGGCGGCTACCTGATGCTGGCCAATGGCGTTTCTCAACTCACCATCTCCGATGGCGGGACAGTCGCCATTGACCCCAATCATCTCGCTCCCGCCGACAGCGCCTATGGCGGCACCTATGTCGGCTACGATCTGTATGGGAAAAACCCCGATGGCACTGGCCAGCCGGCCCGTGCCAATGTCACAGTGACCGGGGCGGGAAGCCTGCTGTCAGCAGGGCTTTTCCTCAACGTCGGGGATTCAATCAATGGTTCGTTACAGGTGCTCAATGGCGGCCTCGTGACTTCAGACGAGGGGGCCATCGGTGTGAACCGCTTCGGCAATCCGCAAACCCAAGGCAGCGTGCTGGTCTCAGGAGTTGGATCCGCTTGGAATATTGGCGCGGGAGGGCTTTCGGTCGGCGTCCAGCCCAATTCGATCGGCACCCTCACCATCGCGCAGGACGGCGCCGTGTCCGTATCGAGTCCGGATGGCGTGCTGATTGCCCAGGAGCTGGGCTCCAAGGGCAGCATCATTATTGGCGCCGCTCCAGGGCAACCAGCCGAGGCGCCGGGCACACTGATTGCAAAGAGTGTCACCTTTGGCAATGGGGACGGCTCGCTGGTGTTCAACCACACGGATGAGAGCGGAAGGTACATCTTCGCGCCGTCCATCGGTTGTCTGAATACCAGCTGTGGCAATGCCGCGGTCAGCCTACTCAGTGGCACCACGGTATTCACCGGCGACAGCACCTACACGACCGCCACGGGCACCACCATCAGCCCAGGCGCCACGCTGATGCTTGGCGATGGCGGCACGACCGGTTCGATCGTCGACAACGTCGTTGACAATGGCGAGCTGGTCTTCAACCGTAACGATAGGCTGAACTATGGCGGGGTGATCTCGGGCAGCAGCGAGGTGCATCAGGTTGGCGCCGGCGTCACCAGTCTGACCGGCGACAGCGGTTCATTTTCCGGCGCCACCAGCGTCACCGGCGGCGCGCTGCTGGTGAACGGCACCTTGGGCAACGCGACCAGCACGCTCACGGTCTCATCCGGCGGCATATTGGGCGGCAGCGGCACCATCGGCGGCAGCGTCACCATTGCCGACGGCAACCTCAACCCCGGCAACGCCAGCTTCGGCGGCAGCATCGACACCTTGACCATTGGCGGCGATCTGACGCTCAGCGCCGATTCCGTTCTCAATTACCATTTTGGCGAGGCCGGGGTGGTCGGCGGCACCCTCAACGATCTGGTCGTGGTCCATGGCGATCTGACGCTCAACGGCACACTGAACGTTACCCCCTCGGCCGTCGGCGGTCTCGATCCGGGGGTCTATCGGGTCATCAGCTATGACGGATCGCTGACCGATGGCGGTCTCATCCTCAGCCCGCTGGCCCGCACCTCCTTCTCTATCCTGACTTCGATCAAAGGCCAAGTTGACCTGGTCAACTCGCTCTCGTCCGCGAACCTCGACTTCTGGGATGGCGATGCCGACCCCAACAAGGGTAACGGCCTTGTCGATGGCGGCAACGGCACCTGGCGGGTTGCTGCCAGCGATACCAACTGGACGAACAGTGGCGGCGACCTCAACGGGCAGTATCAGAACGGTTCGTTTGCGATCTTCACCGGGAGTGCCGGTACCGTCACGATTGACAACAGTGGTGATGCGCCGGTGGTGTCCGGCGGCATGCAGTTTGCCACCAGCGGCTATCTGATCCAAGGCGGCGAGATCACGCTGGCGGGTGACAGCAATATCATCCGTGTCGGTGACGGCACCAGGTCCGGGACGGTCTATGTGGCGACCATAGCGTCTGAACTGGTTGGCCCTGGAGGGATCGACAAATCAGACGCCGGCACGCTGGTGCTCACCGGCGCCAACACCTACGAGGGCGGCACGACGATCACGAGCGGTACGCTGCAGTTGGGCGATGGCGGCACCACAGGGAGCATCGTCGGCGATGTTCTCAACAACGGTATA